>FUFK010041193.1_pt1 | contig 72642 bp, 66 predicted proteins | sample 1021851 | NCBI WGS metagenome assembly FUFK01 (sample SAMEA51879418, study PRJEB19060) | metagenome | reverse complement strand
AGATTATAAAAATAATTTTAATTTCTAAGGCAGGAAGTGAGGGTGTAGATTTTAAGTTTATACGACAAGTTCATATATTGGAACCTTGGTTTAATTTGAATCGCGTGGATCAAATCATTGGACGCGCAATTCGTAATTGTAGCCACTTGTGAAAACCCAAAGACGACTATCTTGAATTTTCTGACCTAATTCCATGTGCGAGCGAACCGCTGCTGCAGTCGCTCTTGCCTCACCTACGCTTGCCTGAGGACAACCAATTACTACGAGGTCTACCGTACCGGTTGGAGCCAACTCAGCATATCTTTCTGTAAGGTCATTTTCAGCAAAGATAAGTTCGCCTTCGAATTGAGGCACTTCAGGTGCGTCTACAGTTAGTCCATCAGCCCAGAGCATTGGACAACCATAGTTCGCGGCTGCTGCAGTCAATGCCTTGCGCTCCTCAAATCCTACGTTACTTGGTAAGCCGACTATTCTAGGCATGAATCCCCAAGGAAGATTCCATTCCGGTTTGATTTGCATTCCAATCCAGTCACCTAGTACCGACCAATCAGCAAGATTCTCCATCGAAGCTTCGACTGTGACTAGAATATTCGGGATTCGATTCGATTCGATATGAAGCCCCCACAGTGGGGCCCAACCAGTAAGAGCAGTTGCTAGAGCAGATAGCCCTGATTCCCGGTTTGTCATTAGAGAAGTATAGGAGTTGGAGTAACAGACAGCATTCGATTCAGCCCAAGAACCGATACCGGATGCCATTTCAACTCCACGATCATATGGGGTGCAGGAAAGCGTGGCATCTATTCCTAATTCTGAGTAAGCGTGNATNATTTCGAATTGATNTTCAAGNAAATTTTNNTGNTCGATTCCCATTTCTTCAATCTGTTCTCNATCGCAACCNGCNGAATTCAATGTGGTTGGAATGGATACCGTACCTTCTGGGTCGCCGGAGAGGTCAGAAAGGAAGCGCCTCAAACCATGCCCACCAGTAATTACGCTGACGCCAGATACGTGAGCATGGGCGCATCGTGTGAATTCGGTAGCACCCGCAGATGCGGCCAAATCTACAACCAATCTTGCAGCCTTTTGCTTAGTGGGGCCATGCTCTGCGTCGAGCATCGATTGTAGTTCGGGAGGTATCTCCACACTTATGCCGCGGCGGCGATACTCCTTCAATTCGTTGGAATCTATGATTTGAAGTTACCAAAATTTTAGGGTTTTTTGAAGGTGAAATTTTATNTCTAATTTGGNACTAATAATTTTGAATATTGNAATTATTAGTTTTCATTAAATATCTAACAATACCGGGAGCGTTTTGTAATTGAGGGGCATCTATGAGTAGTAGAGAAAAGGATTCACTAATTCCGGTAACAGTATTGACAGGGTTTTTGGGATCAGGAAAGACAACTCTGTTGAACCATATTCTGACAAGTACCGAGCACAATATGAAATTCGCAGTAATTGAGAATGAATTCGGAGATATTGGAATTGACGAGAATATTATCGTTGAGAGTTCAGAGGAGAGTATTATCGAAGTCATGAATGGTTGCATTTGCTGTACGGTCAGAGGCGACCTAACAGAATTGTTAGATGATATGTATGACAGAATCAAAGATTTTGATGGAGTACTTATCGAAACTACAGGCCTTGCAGACCCTGCTCCTGTGGCTCAGACATTCTTCGTTGACGAGAGAGTGACTAACCGATACAAATTAGATGGAATAATTACCGTGGTTGATGCCAAACACATTATTCCAAGAATAGAGGAAGAAAAGCCAGAAGATGTGGAAAATGAGGCTGTTGAGCAACTAGCCTTTGCAGATAGAATCCTGTTGAATAAGATCGATTTGGTATCCGATATTGAGATTCAGGAAGTAGAGCGAAAAATCAAATCAATCAACGTTTCAGCACCAATTTTTCACACCGAAAATAGTCTTATTGACCCGAAGGAATTAATCAACATAGGATCCTTNGATTTGGAGAAAACGCTTGAGATGGACCCTGAATTCCTAGACACCGATGCTGAGCATGAGCATGACCAAAGAGTGACTTCAACAAGTTCCAAGTTCGAAGGCGAATTAAACGTGAATAAACTTGAGAAATGGATAGGAAATCTGATGCAAACTAAGGCAGAAGACCTCTTCCGTTACAAAGGCGTTCTCGCTGTGAAAGGAATGGATCAAAAATTTGTATTTCAGGGCGTTCATATGCTCTTCGGAGGGAGCTTTAGCGAAGATATTGGCCTATGGAAAGAAGGGGAAAAGCGAGAGTGTAGATTTGTGTTCATCGGTCGTGACTTAGACCATGAAGAATTACAACAAGGTTTGATGGATTGTAAGGCAGAGGAACTTCGATTCAGCGAAGGAGATATTGTATTCGCAAATGTTGGAGAATTCACAAAAGGTAGAATTCTGAAATGCTGGGACCAGGGCAATCCATACAGAGTTGAAATCCAAGATGAAGAAAAAACCAATGTTTGGGTTCCAATCGACAATAACGATTACGTTCGCTCAGCATAAAACCGAATTAAACATCCAAACTTGAGTGGTTTACATGTCTGCTGATGTAATTGTCTGCAGTGGATGTTGTTGCGGAAATTTACAGAAGGGGCACGATGAGGTCCCAATCGATTTTTTGCAAGATTTATGGCAGAAAAATCAACTTGAAGATAATGTCAAACTAACTATTTCTGGTTGCCTAGGTGCGTGTAGCAAGAGGAATGTTGCTGTACTAAAGACAGATGAGGGGCTGATTTGGTTAGGTGGCCTCAGTAGCCAGTTACATTACGAGGCTTTGGCTGAATGGGCATCTGAATACTCAAAAAATGACTCTAATACCGAAATTCTTGGAATCTTAGACCGCCTGCAATTTACACGCGAAAAAGAGTTGGAACTAAGCCAACCTAGGTTGCACAGTAAATTATTCAACAACAGCCTGACTCTCTAAAAGGAGCAGCAATGAATTCGACTCTATCTACATCTTTTGTATTTCTTAGTCCATTAATCATATTCTGAATTGCACCGACCCTTCCACTAACTTGCATAGTGTCTACGCATGTATGACTTTGAGTTAGGCAATTGTGATTGAATGATGTTATATTGAATTCTTTTGAATGCCTAAATTCTGCTAACTTATTTTCAACATGGTGTTGGAAATATACTACAGCGGTGCCTTCGATTTCCTGTTCAGCATCCATCGAGTCAAGATCACCTCTGAGTGATGCATCTGCAAAATGAAGGCTCGCATCACGAAGGAACATACTTCGATTCTTGTATCCTGTTTGTTTAATGAAATCATCAAGCCTACTAGCGAACTCTTTGTCAACACTGAATGTGATGATTTGGCTCATAAATCAGGGGAATAGTCATTCTTTAATAATAATTTCTTTTGAGCTGTTTATTAGTTTCCATTATATAGTTATTAGCGGGCGGCGGGGCAATGAATAGCACCGCTTACCGAGCCGCTTTGATGAGTTTAGTACTAGTTTTGTCCAGCCTGGCTGGATGTATAGCTGGTGAAGAAGAAGAAGACCCTACAATATTGGTTTCAACCTATCACGTAGCAGAATTGGTATCGGCAGTCGTTGGTGATACCCTCGATGTTGAGATAATTAGCCCTTCAAACGTACCAGTGCATGACTACGATCCATCTGTCGCTGATCTCGACAGGCTGATGAATTCTGAAATTTTCTTCTATCACGGGCTCGGTCTAGAGCCATGGGTAGAAACTACACTAGACGCTCTGGGAGAAGATGCTCCAATCGCTGTAATGACTCACACAATGCCAACTGGACAGGATACGCTTGATTATGAATCAGTATTGATTTCCAATCTCTGTGAAGTTCTGACTGACGGGCCATTCGAGAGTACTACTTTGGGTACCATGTCTGATGACCACGATGATCACGAGGATCATGATGATCACTCAGATGAGGAAGGCGACCATGATGATGACCATGATGACCACTCAGATGAGGAAGGCGACCATGATGATGATCACGACGACCACTCAGATGAGGAAGGCGACCATGATGATGATCACGACGACCACTCAGATGAGGAAGATGACCATGATGATCACGATGATCATGAAGGACACGAACATGCTGAAGCAGAGGAGACCATCCAGAACCCAGCAGATTGTCCAGCTGACACAGTAATCTCAATCTTCCACATGGAAGAGGGAGAATACGTTCTTGAATTCGAATCAGAGCATGATGAGGACTTCAACATGGCTGCTTTGAAGATGCCAGGTGGACACGCACACCACCACCATGGTCATGACGACCATGATGATGACCACTCAGATGAGGAAGGCGACCATGATGAGGAAGGCGACCACTCAGATGAAGAAGATGACCATGATGATCACGGAGACGAGCATGGAGATGAGATGTGCCACAACACCGATACTCACGAGAACTACGAATCCACTGAGGAAGAGTGTGAGGCTGCTGGACATGTTTGGATGGAAGATGGTCACGATGACCATCACGGCGTCTGTCACGATACTACTACACACGAGAATCATGATGAGTACGAAACTGAAGAGGAATGCGAGGCTGCAGGCCACATGTGGATGGAAGAAGAACATGACCTTCCTGAAATCCATGCAGATTTCGTCGCTCACACACTATCCTTCCCGGAAGAAATGGTCTGTTACGACATCAATACGCATACTGTCAACATGACCTACGAACATGAAGAGGACTGTGTGGCTGATGGTCTAATGTGGGTTGCAGCAGACAGCGGACCCGATGATGATGATGATGACCACGATGACCACTCAGATGAGGAAGGCGACCATGATGATCACGATGATCATGATGAAGAGCACAATGAAACAGATGACCACTCAGACGAGGAAGATGACCATGACCATGAAGAAGGGCATCACGAAGTTGGATACGTTGTCATTCACATCGAGGAAGAGGGAGACTATGGATTCGCTCTACCTACTGATGTAGAATTATTCGTTCTGATGAATGATGACCACGACCATGGTCATGACGATCATGATGACCACTCCGATGAGGAAGACGATCACTCTGATGAGGAAGACGATCACTCTGATGAGGAAGATGACCACGATGATCACTCCAGTGAAGAGATTGAGTACGACCCGCACAGCTGGCTATCTCCACTGGCATTCAAGGCTCAAGTCGACCTAGTACTCGAAGCCTTAAGCCAACAGTATCCAGAGCATAAAGATACATTCGAAGATAATGCTGAAGCATTCAAGGCAGAGTTGGATAGCCTACACATGAAGTACGATGCAATCAAGGATGAATGTGAGCAAAGGACTGTCGTTGCCAATCACAATGCCTATTCCTACATCGGAAACACCTACGATATACGCTTCGTAACCGTTCATGGATTAGATCCAGAAGGCGAGCCATCAGCAGCAGATATTGCTGAAGTTCTTGAGCAGATTGAGGAAGATGGACTCACTGTATTATTCGTTGAGGAATACACCAATCCTGACGCTGTGGCAGGAATTGTTGAACAGACAAAATCTGGCACAATGCCTGACGGAATCAGTATTCAGACACTCTATACAATGGAGATGCCACCAATGGATTCAGAAGATAACTACCTCAGTCTGATGGAAAAGAACCTCGATAACTTGAAGGCCGGAATGGGCTGTTAGACAAGTTCAATTTTGGAAGCGTAGGAGATTAGATTATGCATACTATAGACTACATTCCTCTCTTATTTGTGGGAACTGTATTTTTCTATCTAACTTTCAAAATGATGTCTAGATACTTACAAGCAAGGGCTCTTTGATAAATAATGAAGGATGGGAATTCCATCCTGAATCAAAGTAGAGGCGCTGATTATGCTGAATGGTGAATCAGAAAAAAAGGAGATGGTCGACTACATTTTGGAAGTCGATGATCTTTCGGTAATTCGTTCTGGCAAATTAGTAATTTCAGGCATTAATCTGGAAATTGCTAAAGGCGAATTCGTTGGAATCGTAGGGCCGAACGGAAGTGGAAAAACGACTCTTCTGCTTTCCATACTTGGTATACTCAAAGCAAACACTGGTAAAATTCAGATTTACGGCAGCGAGCCGATGTCCAGGAAAAATGATGGAAGAATATCTTGGGTTTCTCAAGCAGCATCAAATATTCCTAACAACTTGCGAATTACTGTACGAGAACTCGTAAAATTGGGTTCTATTTCGAGTCGAAACATGTTTTTCCCTGATCGGAAAAAAATCGATGCGGTAGTCGATAGGGCAATAGAAATGGTCGATTTGAAGGATGTTGAACATACCGATGTTGCGAGGCTATCGGGAGGGCAAAGGCAGAGAGCAGTTATTGCAAGGGCCTTGGCATCAGAAGCTGAATTTATCATTCTTGATGAGCCACTAGTTGGTATTGATCGAGAAGCCAGAAGTTCATTGTTAAAATTATTAGATGACCTCTGCCATGATGCGGGAAAGACGATACTAATGGTATCTCATGACTTAGCTGCTATTCGTCAAACCGCTCATAGAATGATTTACCTCGAAGAAACTATCAAATTCGATGGGGAAACAAGTGAATTCCCTAATCTTACTGAAATTGCTGAATTAAGGGGAATAAACCCAGTACACGATGAATCGAGCGGACACCACCATTAGGAAATTAGCCCAAATGAGGATACAAGATGTTTAGAGAAATTGTCGAAGAAATTGGAAGAGGTACTCTACGTACCATATCACCGATTTTAGAATTCTTTGAACCAATTGTTCCGGGCAATACCTTCCCGTTATATTTCGAAACCGGATTATTTCAAAGTGCATTGATAGCTGCAATTTTGGCCACCATTATTGCTGGACTCATGGGTTCTTTTCTTTTGATTCGTAATCTTTCTCTGATTGGCGACGGATTAGCTCACGTGTCTTTCGGCGGGGTTGCTTTTGCAATTGTAATTGGGTCAGCAGAGGACTCATTAATCTGGGCATTGTTTTTCAGCACTGTTGCTTCAATTTTAATTTACGAATTACAATCAAGAGAGTTATTGACTGGTGATGCATCAATTGCAATCTTCCTTACAGGTATGTTTGCGATTGGAATAGTTAGTCTTGAATTGTGGGGAGGAGGTATAACTAGCGATGTCCATGGTTATCTTTGGGGTAGCTTGAACCTAATCGCACCCTTTAGTCTTGGAATTATCACAATAACTTTTTTCTTAGTAATTATTTGTTTATTTTTCATCCATCCTATTTTGTTAGCAACCACCATTGACCCATTAGCAGCAAGAGTCCAAGGTTTACCAGTACGAGATGTTGGTTTATTGTTCAGTATTCTAACTGCAGCAGTAGTGGTTAGTATGGTCAAAATCGTTGGTGCATTGTTAGTCACTGCTCTTTTAGTAACTCCAGCGGCTACCGCTCAATTTGTTGGTAGAAGTTTTCGTTCCTGCGTTCTTTGGACACAATTTTTTGGTTTGACTTCGACGATTATAGGGATATATTACGCAGCAGAAACAGAAGCAGCAAGTGGTGCAATGATTGCTTTAACCTCAGCCACTATTTTTGCAATAGTAGCAACGTTCCAAATAGTAGTCAAGCCTAGTTCAGAAGCATAACTCGAAGTCATCCAAAACGCTGTCTTTGGGCCTCGATAGCCACAGAAGATAACGGTGCTTGTAAATTGAAAGAAGGTACAAAACCTGTCATTGGGATCTTGATGACTTCGTCAGCTGAAGACAATACCTCATCGCTAATGCCTTCTCTTTCACCACCAACGATTAGAATCACACTACCAGTCAAGTCTACATCCCAAGGTGTCTTTTCCCCAATATCTTCGACTGCGATTATTCGGAATCCTGCCTGTTTAGCCGATTGAATCGATTCAATTGCGTTGCGCCAGAATACTGGGATGAAGCGATGTGCTTTCATTGAGGCCCGTTTTGCTGCACTTCTTTCTTGATTATTCAACGGTCCGTCTATGATTACCGCATCTGCTCCAGAGACTTCGGCAGTCCGTATACAAAAACCGATGTTGACTGGGTATTTTGCCCCATCAAGCATCCAAAGTAGGCCTCCGGATTCGAGAACTTCTTCGAAGGTAGCAGAAGGATTTCGACCTACTAAAGCAAGAATATCAGGGGCGCCATCAGAATTGTCCCTTGCCATTCTCCACAAATCATTCTCTGAGCCTTCAATCACACGAATTTCAGATTTCTCAGCCATCGAAATAATTTCATCGACCGCCTGATTATCATGATCTCTTTTTGCTAAAATCAATGAGATGGATTCTCCTTTCTCAATAGCATCTCGAACCTCTTCGGTTCCACAGAGTTGCATTGACATCAGCATCACTCATCGACGATTATTCATCTCAAAAATTGGGATTGGATTCATTTTGTGGGAATTAGCTTTATTGAATCCGCGATAAATTTCTACAACCTGATGTTGTCGTTCGGTCAAATCCTCTGATGGATTTTCTTCATGCCTCATTGCCCATTCAAGTTCAGCGTATGTCGCCCCGATTTGTTCCTCATCAGTTCTGCCATCATCCCACAATCCATCCGTAGGCGCTGCCTGTTGGATATCCTCAATGATGTCCAGAGCCTTAGCAACCTCATAGACTTCTGATTTCATTAGGTCGGCGATGGGTGAAATATCGACTCCACCATCGCCGTATTTTGTGAAAAAGCCCACTCCAAAGTCCTCGACTTTGTTTCCTGTTCCAACTACTATTCCACCAGTAGAACCTGCAATCGCATAGAGAGTGGTCATTCGTAAACGAGCACGGGAATTAGCTAATGCAAGCGAGGATAAATCGTGTTCATTCATTTCCTGAGTGAATTTATCGTAGGTGCCTGTCAAATCTACTAATCTGCCTTCGACATTATCAAAATTAGATTCTAACCATGAGATATGTTTGTTCGATAACTCATATTGTGACGGATCTTGGTGGATTGGCATATTGACAACGATTGTTGGAAAACCGGTTTTTGCCGAGAGAGTTGAAGTTACTGCAGAATCGATACCGCCGGATACTCCAATGACTAGAGTGGTTATGCCATTGCTTTCGGCATAATCTGCTATCCAAGCGGTAATCTCGTCCGCTAATTCACTCCAATCCATCACATTCTCACCGGTTTAATGACAGGCCACGCCGTATTTCTTTAGACGCCAATAATTGTATGGCCATGGAGTTATGAATCCCGCTAACAACATAATTGGAATTACCCACCAAGTCAGCATTGCGCCCCCGGTAAGAATTACATCGGTTATATTCATCGCTGCTTCCATAGATATCATCGAAATTAGCGACATACCAATAGCCACTCTGAAGGCTTCTTTCAATGCCATTTGTGCAGACAAAATGAATGTCTCTAAGGCGATTGAAGTCATTATTCCATTGAAAATTGCAAGAAGCATAATCGACATAGTAGACCAGCCGAGCCCATCTAGATAAGGAATAAATTGGAAAGCGGCAATTGTTCCAAAATCACCAATACTACAGCCAATCAAGCACCACTTGGTATTGTGTGCGGACTGTCTCCAAACGCTTCCATCACGCCAATGGAAGTCTTCTCCAAGGCCATCAACAGTGTATCCGATTGCTCGCACCGCGCTGGATAAATTTTCCCTTGAGGCCCCGGAGTGGGAAATGACTGCACTTCCTTGCTCATGAGAAACCTCAGCGGAACTTACGCCAGATACCGCTTGAAGAGCATCCCGAACCCTAGATGAACATCCGTCACAGGTCATTCCCCCGACTTCGAGTCTGATGGTATCTGCCATGAATAGAACCCTAGTGAGTTCGCCTTTGAACCCTTGCAATTAGCCATAAGCGCCCTTCGGGCGAACCCCTCAAGTTCAAGACGACATCTCAGTTCGGGTGCTCCGATGGTAGTGCCGACACAAGCAGGTGACCTTGATCCGGTCGCCCTAGAGACTGCCCTGATGCAAACCTGGAGCGAAGAGAATACATTCGCCCAGAGCATTGACGAGCGCCGAGACGGTGCATCTCCTTTCACCTTCCTAGAAGGGCCACCTACCGCTAACGGAAAACCAGGAATTCACCACGTTATTTCTCGCCTATTCAAGGACTTAGTTTGCCGATGGAAGACTATGGAAGGACACATCGTAGAAAGGAAGGCTGGTTGGGATACTCATGGACTTCCTGTTGAAATTGAAGTTCAGAAACAATTGGACCTGATGAGTAATGAAGCGATTGAGGCTTACGGAATGGAAGCATTCAATCAGAAATGCAAGGAGAGTGTCTGGACCTACGAGCAAGCATGGCGAGAGATGACCGAAAGAATGGGTTTCTGGGTCGATATGGATGACCCGTACGTTACTTTACACGATGATTTCATCGAATCCGCTTGGTGGTCTTTGAAGCAAATGTTCGACAAAGGACTGCTATTCAGAGGCCATAAGGTCCTGCCTTATTGCCCTCAGACAGGAACCAGCTATTCCAGTCATGAAGTCGCTCTCGGTTACAAAGAAGTTTCAGAACCAGCGGTTTTTGTTAAGTTCAAATTGTCAGATGATGATGCTTCGGTACTGGCTTGGACAACTACTCCTTGGACACTACCTGGAAATGTTGGACTCGCAGTTGGACCAGATGTGACTTATGTTCGAGTCAAGATTACTGCTCCTCCATCAGACTCATGGGAGGGACGTGGAGGTGCTCAATTAGAGGAAGAATTGATTCTTGCCAAGGATCTAATGAGTACAGTTCTGAGGCATCAAGTGGAAGTTGTTGAGGAATTCCCTGGCTCAAATTTAGTCGGTATGTCATACCAACCGCTGTTTGAAGGTGCAATCGATGGATCGAATCATCCCGCTGCTTGGACTATCGTAGGTGCTGATTTCGTCACTACTACTGACGGAACAGGTGTTGTGCACACAGCGGTAATGTATGGTGAAGACGATTACAATCTGGGAATGAAGGAAGGTTTCCCTGCACAACATACTGTTGGAATGGATGGAAGATTTGTGGAAGGAACCCATATGCAACTTGACGGCCGATATGTCAAGGATTGTGATTCCGATATCATCGACCTTCTGGCAGAGCAAAATTCACTCTACAGAGAGCACACATACACTCACGATTACCCACATTGTTGGCGAACCGATCACCCTCTGTTGTACTATGCAATGGACAGTTGGTTCGTTCGAATGACCGCAGTCAAAGAACAAATTCTGCAATACAATTCCGAAGTAGAATGGGCTCCTTCTTGGACCGGTGAAAAGCGCATGGGAGAATGGCTTTCCAACATCAAAGATTGGGCGATTAGTAGAGAACGATATTGGGGGACTCCAATACCAGTTTGGATTTGCCAAGACTGTGGTAAGGAACACTGCATAGGAAGCATCGCTGAAATGGAGGAAATGAAAACCGCAGATTCCTCAATGCCTCCTGAATTACACAGACCCTATGTTGACGAGGTCAAATTACACTGTCCATCGGAGGGCTGTTCGGGAGAAATGATTCGAGAACCCTATGTCATGGATTGTTGGTTCGATTCAGGATGTGCATCTTTTGCTCAATGGCATTATCCATTCGAAAATCATGAAAAATTCGATGGCTCATTCCCTGTTGACTACATTTGTGAGGCAGTCGACCAAACTCGTGGTTGGTTCTATTCACTGATGGCAGTATCAACTACAGTATTCGACAGCATATGCTACAGAAGGTGTCTCTCATTGGGTCACATTCTCGATAAAGATGGCAAGAAAATGTCGAAATCGAGAGGTAATGTTGTCAATCCATGGGACCATTTCAACAAGGAAGGTTCGGATTCAATCCGCTGGTATATGATGACACAAAGTGCTCCTTGGTCACCGACTAACTTCGATCCTAACGGAGTTCGTGAGTCATATGCAAAGATGTTCCTGACTCTTTGGAATGTTCATCGTTTCCATGCAGACTACGCTGCACTTGATGGCTTTGACCCAGATGATGAAGAGGGCTTTGTTGCCGTATCCGAAAGAAGCCCTCTCGACCGTTGGATTCTTTCAAGATTACATACAGTCGCTAATGCTTATCACGACCAATTTGTAGCTTGGGATTTCCATAAAGCAGGTAGAGATTTGGAATCATTCGTTGTTAACGACTTGTCCAATTGGTATGTGCGTAGAAGTCGACGACGACTTTGGGATGAGGCCGATTCAAGCGATAAGCGAGCCTGTCAACACACCCTTCACGAGGTGCTTCTCACAGTCTGCCGTCTGATGGCACCAGTGGCTCCATTCATGCCAGATCAAATTCACCGAGATTTGACTGGAGTATCCGTGCACCTCGCTGATTGGCCTGTTGGCTCGAAATTAGTAGATTCCAGTCTGCCACCTCAGGACTGGGCATTGGAGCAAGAGATGGCTTTGGTTCGAACATTAGCAGAAACCGGACGTCGAATTCGAGTTGAAGCGGACCGCAGACAACGCCTACCATGCAAGTCAGGATGGATAGTTGGTGGCCCAGACATTTCACAATTCCACGATTTACTGTCTGAAGAGTTGAATGTTGAATCGTTGACTACCGAAGACGACCTTGAGCGCTTCCAAAGAATTGTTATCGAACCAAATAGGAAGTCACTCGGTGCAAAGTGCCGTCAAGATTTACCCTCGGTTCTAGCATTGCTTGCAGAGGCTGACCCTGAGAATCTACTTCTCGAGATTGATGCAGGAATCTGTATTCTAGAAGGATATGACATAACAATGGAAGACATAGAAATCCGCAGGGTAGAACAAGAAGGTTATGCGGCTGCAACAATCTCTGATGAGGATGTAGGAGATGTCTCTTTAGTCCTCGACATGGTTTTGGACGAAGACTTGCTATCCAAGGGTCTAGCTCGTGACATAATTCGTAGGGTACAAGCAAAGCGCAAGGACCTCGACCTCGATGTAGAAGCCACAATTAGCCTATCAGTTTGGATTGAAGGGCTCGATTTGTCAGACTCCGATTGGGCCCACGTTCAATCTGAAGTCCGAGCCGGGACAGCACAATTGAACCAAGGTGAAACTGAGGGAGACCACTTCGAAGTTGATGGAGTCTCCGTGAACTTCGTTGTAGAAGCTTAGACTCAAATAGCGATTGAAGGACCATATTCTGATGGCAATAGTAACTCTACTCCGAATAACGGGTCTACGTCGGTTGAATCGTGATAAGCAATGAATGAACCTCCGTCTGGTAGAATACCCATACTGGCAAAGTCAAACCGAATGTCATTCCCAGCACCCGAAGTTGAATCTAAATCACCTTGCCCGAGGTAGGTCAAGGTATCCGGCTCCAGGGATTCCGAGAACCCTCGGACATGCCAAGCAACATCGACATCAGGACCTTCAGCACTTTGGTATCTGATATTGACAACCATCAGGTCATGAACTCCACTAGAATGCCACTCCCACTCTTCAATTTCAGTCGCACTTCCTGTGATGTTATAGTCCTGTAATTCCCAAGTTTCTCCACCATCCCAGGACATGTAATGTGTAATCCCAACACCACCGGACATTCCGCCAAAGCAATGTAAGGCGGATGAGGAATCAAAAGAACAGTACTGAGTAGGAAGTGATGAACCATTCAGTGTGGTAGCGGACCACCAATTGAGAGATGTGTCGACGAACGCGTCGGTTCCATCTGTGAAGTAGTCGGGAAAGTATAGACCTCCAGATGGAACCGGAAATGCGCGCATCTCTTTATGCGGTTTTGTGAAATCCCACTCAGGACCCAAGCCTTCCGCAGTCAAATCAACCTCGATCGAATCGAGGTTAGCATCTCTGTCAGGGAAATCAAAGTAATCGTAATTCAAACCATCAGTAGANATCTGGCCACCAAGATTTGCAACTTGGTGCCAGAAATTAGAAATTACCAAAGTGCCATATTCACCATTACCATACACACCGCCATTGATTGGACCTATGATTTCTACCTGCCAAGACCTATCGTAGAATGGTTCAGGAGTACGATTGAAGCACCACATCCATTCCTCGTCCTCTGCGTCGTATAGGAAGGCATAGAATTGGTCCGCTCCACTACTACTCGGATACGGGAACCAACCCATGGATATCAGGTCACCATTTGTTGCTTGGACAATACTTCCCTCTCCAAGTCCTTCTTGGCCTGGTACGGTCGGCTTAGGTTCCCTACAGCCAATTTGTGAAAAGATGCCAGGTCGATATTCTTGCCAAGTATGCCCTCTGTCTTCAGACCAAGTAGGATATTCTCCTCCGAAATTAAGAATCCAACCTTCCTTGGTTGCCGCAAGATAGTGCTCACAGCAATTTCCTCCTTCTTCGTTTCCAAAGACTGCCCAACTAGAATTGCCCCATGATTGATTTGAGAATGGAGATGCGACTTCGAAAAACCTAGCATCCTCATGACCCATTGGATCATCGACGTATACCATGTCTTTATCCCAATCAGGGACTGGATCAATTGTGCTAGAAGATGAGCCCCCTGAGAGGCATCCTGCGAAAGACATGGTGATGACCATTAGGACCGCACAAGCCACCCTTCCGCTACGCTGCATGTCTAACGCTAGTGCTTCGCACTCGGTCAGTATTTCGGTGCTTCGCTTTCCTGATTTGAAGTATTCACAATCAAATTCTACCAATCGAATGCTGAACTAATCGGGGTTGGATTGAAGGGGTGTATTGACCCGTGCCTGTGCTATGCGTAGAGCCCTTGCCTTGGCCCTGCTGATGTTAATGATGACGATTACACCGATGCCAGCTTCGGCTCAAGGCACTGGAAATTCAATTGTAATCAATGAAATTCTAGTTTCTGTAAATAATGCAAATTATGGAGGTACTGATTGGAATGGAGATGGTTCAATGGGATCTTANAGCGATCAATATGTAGAGTTGTACAACCCTACTTCGGAAGCAATAGACATAGGAGGATGGTATCTAGATGACATCGCAGATGGCGGGTCTCCTGCCTGTAGCATCAAATGGAATACTATACTCGAACCAGGAGACTACATCACGTTCTTTCGTTCTTGGACACAAATTGAATTCGATTATTGGGATGGCGACACTATCCGAATCCTTGACGGTAATATGAATGAAATCGATTCTGTGAGTTACGAAGGAGAAGACTCTGATTGGGATGTCCCATATGGCTACGATACGGGTGGTAATTGGGCAAAACTTGCCGATGGCGCTCCAACTCCAGGAGGTGCTAATGATCAGCAATGGGTAGGTGTAGCAAACGTAGTGCAAGGTAACTGCTACCCACCTCAAGATCATATCCACCGAGGCGAATATATCCTAGAAGGACGAGTTGTAACTATGGAATCTTTCGATTCAATTATTGATGATGGACGTATTCTCGTCGTCGATGGAATGATTGAGGCTGTTTGGAGTGCCTCCGACCCTGCGCCTTCGGCTGCAGAGGGTGTAGTGTCAATTCCAACTAGCGGCACAATATACCCCGGATTCATTGACCCTCACAATCATGCCAAATACAACATCATTCCACTATGGGATCACGGAACCAATGGCTGGGATAACCGCTACCAATGGCAGGCTGAAGACTCTTACCGCGATGCGAAGGATGTCGGTTGCTCGCTAACCGACCCTACAGCCCAAAGATTTGCAGAATTAAGGGCAATCGCTGGTGGAAATACAGCATTACAAGGAAGTTCAACATCCTACACTGACACATTCGAAACAATGTTGGCAAGAAACATAGAACTGTACAATTTCGGCAGTGATTACATCCACACAAAGGTCTCAGAACTAGCTTCTGATTATCAAGGGAATCACATCAAAGACGGAAACTCATCGGGGGAATTAGACGCCTGGTTCTTACACTTAGCAGAAGGTATTGACGAATCCAGCAGAGCTGAATTCGATATCTTGGTGCAAAATGAGTTGCTTGTGGGTGAGTTGGTAGTAATCCATGGAACAGGATTAACCCAAGCAGAATTCAATGCTCTCGGCAATGTGGGAGGAAGTCTTGCTTGGTCCCCTACCTCTAACCTAATCCTCTACGGAGAAACTACCGATATTGCAACAGCCAAAGCAGAGGGAGTCAACATAATGATTGGACCAGATTGGGCTCCTTCTGGTTCCAAGAGTTCTATGCACGAATTGAAGACTGCAGATTGGTGGGATGAGAATGTCCTCGGAGACATATTCACTGATTATGAATTGGTTCAAACAATTACAACCAATATTGTTGATGCGATTGGATGGGCTGAACACACAGGTCGAATCCAACCAGGTCTCGCCGCCGATCTAGTTGTCCTCGACACCTTCCACGCTGATCCATATCGTAACGTTGTAGAGGCAATTGATCCAGATGTACGACTTGTCGTGGTGGGTGGACTGGCCGTCTTCGGAGATGTTGACATAATGCAAGCAATGGATGATGAAATTCAAATTATTCAAGGAGAAGGATTTACCAAGGCCACTGACATAACCTATGATGGAGTTCCTGAAGCAACATTAACCGTTGACGAACTAATGACTTACTTGGAAAATTGTAACCAAGGTGCCCAAGTTCCGCTTGAGTATCTATTCACTCTCGGTGATGAGAGATACTTCGACGTCCTGAACCGCTCACAAACTTTCCAAAATGGAAGAACCATTGACTTGTGGTCTGATTATTACGATATTGAATTAGATGAAGATGGGCACAGAGTAGGAGGGACTGTTGGAGGTGCTGATCCAATAAACACGACAATCGACCCGAATAATGGTGGTAATGGAAATAATGGAGGCACGGCTGTTCCTGAACCTGAATTGCCAAACGTGTTCACAACATATGGCCCAAGAGGGGCAACACTCTCCCATTCTACGACTATAGAAGAAGGAATACATCTAGAAGTATGTAATTCCGATAATGGACAAACGATTCCTGAAGACAAAGAATTACTCTGTGGATCCATATTGATAGTTATGCAACCTACCGATGATTGTATTGAATTGGAAGGATGGTATTGTCAATTAGAGGTAGGTGATGCCTTTGCAGTACCTAGTAAACTGTGCGAAGATACTGGCTCATTGCCCACCGATGTGACTTGTAGAGATGCTTGGTCATACTTGGATATCGAGGAGGAGCCAGAACCAGAACCTGAATTGCCAGAAAACGAAGAGGAGGCATTATTGGAAGGGCCATTGTATTGGGTTGCAGTGATTTCCTTGGTCGGACTACTAGTCGCTTCGATTGTGACCATCAATCAGAACCTTCGTGGTTCAGATGATGATGAATGATCAGGCTAATTGCCAAGTCGGTCCATCCGGGCCATCTTCGACAATAACACCAATCGAATTGAGTTCGTCTCTAATTTCATCCGCACGATCCCAGTTCTTTGTCTGTCTAGCGGTTTCGCGTTCTTTCAGTAGACCTTCAACTCTATCAGCAATATCTGCCCTAGCTGATTCTGCCTCAGCACGCCCTGCTAACACCTCTGCTGAACTTGGGAGAAGTCCCAAAACATCCCCTGCATACTTTTCAAACCAAGAAGCAACGTCTCTGCCTGGGTTTTGAGATACAACTGCTTGAATCTCAATAATTGCAGCTCTAGTATTGAAGTCATCATTCATTGCGTCGGTGAAGCGTTGACTGTAATTTGACAGGTCGATTCCTGAATCTGTGTCTGAAGAAAGAGACGCGCTATATGCCTCTACCAACCTCCCATAATGGATTACTGCATCCTGCAAGAATTCAGGAGTCAAATCAATTGGATTACGATATGGGACACTAAGTAGTGCATATCTAAGAGCAAGCGGGTCATGGTTCTCGAAGGCCTCTCTAACGGTCCAGAAGTTACCAAGACTCTTGCTCATCTTTTCACCATCGACATTCACGAAGCCGTTGTGCATCCAGTACCCTACAACAGGCTCGCATCCGGTACAACACTCAGATTGGAAAATCTCGGCTTCGTGGTGGGGGAATCTGAGATCGTGTCCGCCGCCATGAATGTCAAATTGTTCTCCAAAGTGATTGAGAGACATGGCTGAACATTCAATGTGCCAACCTGGCCTACCATCACCCCATGGACTCTCCCAAAATGGTTCACCTGGCTTTGCCAATTTCCAAAGTGCAAAATCGCGATGATCTCGTTTTCCTGAGCCGGTATCTGCTACTCTACCGCCAGCACCAGCTCTCACCATCTCTAACGTTTGACCGGTTAATTGTCCATATTTTTCGGGTGCTGTGTCTATCTCAAAGTAAACTCCATCCCCACCAACATAGGCGTGCCCCTTTTCTTGTAAATTAGAAATCATATCGATGATTTCGGGGATGGTTTCAGTTACTCTAGGATAGTGGTCGGCCCTACGGACGTTCATCGCATCCATTACTTCGAAGTAGTCTTCGATATTTCTATTCGAAACCACAGAATAATCGACACCTTCAGATTCAGAAATATTGAGTATCTTATCATCGACATCGGTAAAGTTCTGAACATAATCAACCTCGTAGCCACTAGCTTCTAGCCAACGGTGTACAACATCGAAGGCTAGGTAGCAACGAGCGTGCCCTAAATGACTAGGGGAATAAGGAGTGATTCCACATACGTACATGCTAACTCTACCCTCGTTTAGAGGAGAAAATTCTCGCTTCTCACGAGAACGTGTGTCGTAGACCCTGAGAGTCATTCTGATTGTGCTGCGCGGCTTATCCGTCAAGAACCCCGCGCCGCTTCCACAAGCGCGCGATACAATCCGATATGTCCAATACGCTCTGGGTGCCATTGAACTCCAATGCAAAATGTCTTGTCGGTTCGCTCAACACCCTCAATCAAATTATCATGTATGGAATAGGCACTGATTTGCAAACTTCCTGGGTCTGATATTCCTTGGTGGTGAGTTGAATTAGCCATCACTTCGTCGCCCATTATTGCATGTAAATGACTGTCAGCAATAATCGACACTCCATGTTCAGTTACTTCTCCATCCCATCCTCCATGTTCCTCAAATCCAGGAGTCTCGGGTAAGTGTTGGTGTATTGAACCTCCGTGAATTACACACATCAACTGCATCCCTCTACAGATTCCAAGAAGGGGGATATCTCTCTCGATTGCGGATTTGATTAGCGATGCCTCGGAGTTGTCTTGATCTGGATGAGCCAAGTATACGTGTTCGCTCGGTTCCTGACCATACAATGAAGGATGGATGTCTGGGCCTCCTGCCACAACTAAACCGTCGAGGAAATCTAGGTTTGAAGCACAACACCCAGGTGGTAAAAGAATAGGCTGTCCACCTGCTTCTTCGATGATATCAGTGTAGGTTGATGGAAGGATTACTGCTTCGATATTCCAAGGGCCGAAAGTTGAGTCTCGTTTACAGGCGGTAACACCGATTACAGGAGCCCGCCCCTGCTTACTCATACGTAGAGCACTTGCTAGTTGACTAAATCAAATCGATGGTATCNATTTTAGCAAATTAATCGAGGTAGTAACCCCGATTATAGGACATATCAAGTTATCACTCCGCTTCTCTAGCAAGACGAGCAGCGCGGAATGAAAGAATGCCACAAACCATGAACGTCACTCCAACTAAAATTAGGATTACGTGGGATGAAATTGCGAGATTAGACATTTCTGAAAAGTCTGCAAAAACTCTCGCCCCTCCAAGCACCATCAATAGTGCCAAAACCATTGATGCGTGCATTAAGTGATGGCGCATGTCTGGCATCCTTTCGGATAGCAGTCCGAGAATCATTAGGGGAGCGCCCATGAATGAGGGAATCATCGCAGTGATCGAAGATTGGTCCGATATGATGTATGCCGCGATACCCCACAAAACAAGTATTGCTCCTTCGTAAATTGCGATTCTCGGAATCGTCATGCCTGATACTGTGAACTCGTCACCCATGGTTACTCGTGTATGCAGCGCTATTTATGCATCACTCAGGAGCATTTGCGGCAGCAGCGGCTTGAATCTCTTCGTCTCTAGCGACTATTTGCTCCCAAAGAATCTCTGCTACGTCTTTGACGTCCATTTCAGCACCGACTGAATCTAATCCGTCTTTGACCATGATTGAACAGAAGGGGCAACCAACTGCAACTGTGTCGCATCCAGTCTCGGCTATTTCCTTGGCTCGAATTTGATTGACGCGCTTATCGGCATCTTCCTCCATCCACATTTGAGCCCCACCCGCTCCACAACAGAATGAATCGGTTCCATGTCTCTCAACTTCCTTATCTACACCGCCAATTATGTCTCGAGGTTCGTCGACGATACCTCCTATTCGACCAAGATAACATGGGTCATGGAAGGTGACTGATTCTTCGGTTGAAACGTCAGGAAGTTTTCCTTCCTCTTGCAATTTGGCAAGAATTTCAGAGTGGTGGAATACCTCTAATTCTGCACCGCCATAATCTGCGTATTCCTTTCCTAAAGTATGGAAACAATGTGGACAAGATGCAACTATTCTCTTTACTCCTAATTCTTGGAAAGTCATCATATTTGTTTCTGCGAGCATTTGGAACAGGTACTCATTCCCTGCTCGTCGGGCTGGGTCTCCAGAACACCCTTCTTGCATCCCTAGAATTCCCACATCCAATCCAGCTTCATTTAGCAAACCAATAGTCGCTCTTGCAACTTTCTGATTTCTCTCGTCAAAACTTGCAGCACAACCTACGAAGTAGATGTATTCTGCCGGTTCACCAATCTTGATGTCGAGTCCTTCAGCCCAGTTGCCACGCTCATGCATGCCGAATCCGTATGGATTTGAAGCGGATTCTAGGTTACCCATTGCGACATTCAATTCCTCTGGATATTCCATTGTCTCCATCATTGCGTTTCGACGGAGATCTGTGAGTTTAGGAACGTGCTCGATGTAAACAGGGCAAGCATCAACACATGCATGACATGTAGTACAAGCCCAAACTGCATCTGCACTCATTCGGTCTAGAATACTCTCATCCGGAGTTTCACCCTTGAGTAGAATTGGCGCGTGGTCATTAGCATAATCTCGGACATCGTGTACGATTTGCATTGGATTCAATGCCTTACCAGATTCATAGGCTGGACAAACATCTTGACATCTCGCGCAAGTGGTACAAGCCCAGCCATCAATGAGTTGTCTCCATGAGAATTGTTCGTAACTCGCAACTCCAAATGCCTCGATGTCCAACTCTTCCAAAGGAACTGCTTGGCCACTGTTATTCACTGCTAGTGGCTGCATCTTTGCCATTGGCTCAGTATCGTAGAAGAATACATTCGGGAATGCCATAACTAGATGCATGTGCTTTGACATTGGAATTAGCACGAAGAAGGTACATATCGCCAACATATGAGCCCAATAGGCTGCAATTACTTGCCCTTCTGTGACTCCCTGTTCGGCAAACCAATACCCAAGGGGTTCCCAAGTTGCAGAAGGGGATTCACCGGATTCTACTATGAATGAAGTGGTTGTAATGGTCATAATTAGAAATAGAATAAAGTTGCCTTCCAATTGCGATTTACCTTTCAACTTCTCAGGTGTGAAAACTAATCTCCTAGTTAGTGCTGCAAAACATCCGATTAGTGCAATTGTATACCCTAGTTCCACGATTCCATTCCAAGGGCCCACCAAGGCGCTCGGCAATAGTTCACCAGAGAACCAATTGGCAGTGGCTAAGTCAAACATATCTGTTGAGAGCATCAAGAAGCCCCAAAACATCAGTACGTGCATAATTCCGACGACTCTGTCTTCGAGGACTCTTTTCTGCCCTAACCAACCGGTGATAACTTCCCAAACTCTCTTCCCCCATGAGTCAAAACGGTCATCACTGGAACCAAGCATTACCAGTCGAATAGCTAATTGGACTTGATAGAGGAAGAAGCCAATGGATAACCCTCCAATTAGTAAGAGAATCATCCACCCATCTAGTGGGCCATAGGTCTGAACAAGTGGGTGCTCCATCATCAATCACCTGCGGGCCTAGGGCCTGTATAGCACTCGCAAGTATGGCCGGACCTTCAATCAACCGCTTTCCTATTACAACACGAGCCATCTCCCCAACCCTCATTTCCTCGACTCCTTAGCGAATGACATGGTCAAGGCCTTCGCACCAGGAAAGTGTATCCTTTTCGGGGAGCATGCAGTAGTCTATGGCCACCCCGCAGTTGCTGTTGCAATCGATTCAGGCGTCGAGGTAGAATTGACCGAATCGGACTCATGGACGATTGAAGGAATGCCCTTTCATAGTGAAAAACACCCTCACATTTCTCATATCCTGAATGACGTTTTCGATTATGGCGGAAGACCTCTGAAAATCGCAATCGAAAGCGGGTTGTTTTCAGCCGCGGGTCTAGGCTCCTCTGCAGCCCTTTCCAATGCGATGGGAGCGGCTGTACTTCGGATGATAGATGCTAATGCGAAATTAGATTCAATCAAATTAGCCAGAATTGGACATGCCGCAGAGGCAAAGGCACAGTTCGGACGAGCAAGCCCAACGGATACAGCAACCAGCGCCCTTGGTGGATGTGTAGTTGTGGCTGGAGAACAAGTCACGGGCACTGACCACGTATTCGATACATCAATGGTTACCCCCGAAGGTGAAAGGAAATGGTCCGTTTGTCAGGTCCAATTGCCTGATGATTTGGATGCTTGGTTAGTGCTTGGATTCACTGGCGTTGGATCACCCACTGGAGAGATGGTCGCTGGAGTCGCAAAATTGCTAGAAGAAGACCCTAGTAAGCACCAAGAAATGGATTCTATTGCAATGATTACTCAGGCAGGATTAACCGCTTTAGGTGCTGGAAATCTAGAGGCGGTTGGTATGGCGATGGATGCATGCCATGAGAAATTGCAAAACATCGGAGTTAGTAGTCCAGAACTCGATGCATTAGTTGACGCGGTTCGCCCTCATTCTATTGGAGCCAAATTAACCGGAGCTGGAGGAGGTGGGTGCATGGTAGCGCTTACTCAACACCCACAGAGAGTTGCAGAAGCCATCGAAGTTGCTGGAGGAACACCATTGATTTCACGACTCGGAGCAGATGGTGTTCGGATTTTGACATAAATCGACCCACTGAGTATACTAAACCGATATTGTAAGTCTTCTGAATCACAACGATTCTTTATAAGGAGTTNATAAGTGCGAGCGCCTATGAAGAGCGACGAAGAACGACTAACTGTCGTAAACGTGGTCGCCTCCACCCGAGTGGCGGAGGAACTCGACCTACCCGATATTGCCATCCAATTGAACTGCGAGTATGAACCAGAACAATTCCCTGGTGTAGTCTACCGTGTTGTAGATCCTAAACTCGCTATCCTAATGTTCCGCTCAGGACGAGCTGTTTGTACTGGTGGAAAGAACAAGGATAACATACACACTGGAATCGAGAGAATGATCGGCGACTTGAGAGCCGCTGGTATCGAGACATGGGAATTAGATGATGTAGAAATTGAGGTGCAAAATATGGTTGCAACCTACTCTCTACACTACCCAGAGGATTACTTCGGAACCGCTAGAATGGATGATAACCATACAAGAGTAATCGATGTTGAAGGCGGAATTCGTGCCGCAACGGACGAAGAAGTAGANGCAGAGGACCCACGAATCCGAGGAATTCGAGAAGGGGAACCACTAGCAACAATGCCACGTAGATTGAATCTCAATAATTTGACCTTCCACCTACCTTTCGACAAGGTAGAATACGAACCAGAGCAGTTCCCAGGTCTAATTTACAGACTCGATTACCCTCGAGTAGTTTGCCTGATTTTCGGTTCCGGAAAGATGGTGATTACAGGTGCTCGAGACAAGTCAGAGATTCTTGAAGCCGTACAATTCATCCAAGATGAGTTAGCAGACTTGTTGTGAAAATAGCCAGAATTTTACCCTTCAAATTGACTAAACATCTTTGGGTGATATTCATGTGCAGACGTAGTCTGCAGAGTTTCGTGTCTAGCATAAGATTTAGTGGATTCATCGTTGTTTTGATGTTGATTCTAGCACCTGCAATGGGTTTTATCGGAGAAGTCGAGCAAAACCAAAAACTGGCTGAAGAATCAGAAGAAAGAGACGTAAACCGTAATTCTGTAAGCCTTGTTGATGTTCCAGATTGGCGAATAGGAGATCGTTGGTATTACAGTGGTTTTCTAGATGTCAGAGACTTTGTTGCAGATAGTGGAGTAGCCACTAATGTCGAGACATTGAATGGAAATCTCGACACCCAAGTTACAGATATCTACACCATGACTGTAGAAGGGGTTTCAACCTTGGTTTACAAGGTTGAGTCAGAAGGTGAATATGAAGCATCAAACGTAGAATTATCTGGCTATGATGGTGACTTGATTATAGAAATAGATACAGTCGAAATAATCCGAGCCTCAGATCTGGCAACAATTGAACAAGAGGCAACCATAGACATTGATTTTGATTACCAAATTTGGTTTTGGACTTACACTATTCAAGTTGCAGAATTAGTGGTAACTAACGAATATGACCCTGCATTGGAAGGATATGATTTCCCAATCAGTGTTGGTGAATATTGGCAAACCAGTTACAATCAAGATACAACCTATAGTGGAAGTAGCGATTACGTAGATATTCCATCAGATACAAGCTCATCCAATACCACATCTTGGGAAGTAGTTTCACGAGGAAGTTCAGGCATCACCTACAGTGGATGTGCTCAATCTTACAATATTACCACCCGAAACTCAAATGGTGAAGAAACCGGCTACAAATGGTATTGCCCAGCGATTAGTAACGATATCAAGAGTTCAACAACAGAAAGTATAGGATTTATCGCCACCCACGAATTAAGTTGGTACCAAAAATCCACTAGGATTAACGAAATAGACGTTGATGTCGAATTCCAGCTATCACCTCTTGATATGCAAATGGATGCAACCGTTTCAGTGACAGATAACGCAGGCAACGCTGTATCAAACCAAAATGTGGAATTCCGCTTTGAAATTGATGAAGATGTCAGAACTTTTACAACTGATTCCTACGGGCAATTTGTTGTTAATTTCAATACAGGAAATAGTCCAGATCAATCTGACGGAGGGACTGAACATGGTTCGCATGGAGTGATTGCCTGGATTGATGGAAACTTCCCCCAAGTTGGGACTACAACTCTGATTATTGACCAGAATGTGCACCCAGTTGATTTGATTGCAAATGCAGCTGGAGTTAGCATAGAGAGAACTAGAGGCGACCGAACAGTTAGCCTAAATCCAGCGATCGGATTTAACGCGGTTCCCGGAGACATACTAACATTCAGTGTACCAGTNGTAAACAGAGGAATACTAACTTCTCCAGAAACCGACCTACGGGTAACTGGNCCCAATGGTGTTTCGTCTACAAGCTACGTTCCTGCATTGGGTAGTTTGGAAGAACAGCGTGTGGAATTGGATTGGGAAGTACCTGCTGGTCAACCCATAGGTAATGCATTGTTAGAATTCATTGTCGATGAAGCAGAGGCAATAACAAATGATGGAAATCGAAGTAACAACCTAGGTTTATTTAGCATATATATTGGAAGATTGCCGGTTGCAGAATTGACGACAAATTCCCCTCTTCAAACATACGAGACCGTGACTCTTGATGCATTGAACTCAATCGATCCGGACGGCGGAANCCTAGATTGTGTCTTCGAGGTTGAATCAACATCTGGGAATATGGAAATTATAGAAGATGATGATTGTATACATGACTTAGTATGGGAAGATGATGGCGAATATCTAGTTCGCTTGACGATTACAGATGGCGAGAGCGATACCGATACGATTGAAGAAAATATCACTATTCTAAATCGACCACCTGAAATTATTGTTGATGCATCAGCATATTCTATTCCAGTGCTTTCGTCTATAACATTCGAAGTCACCCACCGTGAAGATATTGACACAAATAATCCAATCGCTCCTGTTGACATATCCTGGCAGACCTCTTGTGAAGAAGGCAGTACTGTTAGCGCGAGGTGTACAGTAACTCCTACTCAAGAAGGAAATTACACAATCGAAGTAATTGCAATGGATGATGATGGAGCAACTACCACGGAAGAAGTAACCGTTGAAGTTACAAATATCGCCCCATCTGGTTTGGAGGCAGAAATTTGGCTCTCAAGTACTAGATTAACTGCTGACTCTAGAGGAGTCTACACAATTAATGAAGGCGATTTGATTGAGATTAGAGGCTCTGCCGAAGACTCGCCAAATGACATTGATAATCTAGTCCACCTATGGTCACCAGATGCTGAAGACCACCCGGAATTAAAGCTAGAAAGTATTGGTCAAAATTCGATTATTGAACATGCATACACAACATCTGGATTACATCTTGCAACACTGGTAGTGACCGACGATGATGATGCTAGTTCTGAGACTTTAGTCGTGGCAATAGAGGTAGTTAATGTCGCTCCGAAGATAGACCCAATTAGCAATCCTCTACCAGTCAAAGAAGATGATGAAATCACCATCACTGCTAGTGTTTGGGACACTGTCGGAGATGTAGAAAATCTGGTCAACTGTTTCGATCTTAACCCAGAAGTAAATAGCGATGAAATAGGTGATTCGGACGATGATTGCGATTTCGAAGGAAATCGATTTATTGGTTCCTGGCCAGATGCCCAACAAGCACCATCGGCAATAATTTTCCACACTACAGACGATGATGGAGAGTCTGTATCAGTAGAGATACCAATCACAGTAAACAACGTAAAACCGGATGCATATGCTACGGTGAGTAATCAAAATCCAACAATAGGAGATATCGTGGTTCTGAGCGCGAATCTTACAACCGATTCAAGTCATGACCTTGAAACATTGAGGTATGTCTGGGATTTGGATGTAACAACCGATAGCGATGGAAATGGTAACCCTTCAGATGATGAAGATTACGTGGGGCAGTGGTTTGTATGGGAAACCGATACATCCGGTACAATATCCGTGAAACTAACAGTGATGGATGAGGAACTATCTGATTCAATGATAATTACCTTGAATATAGAGGAAGCGCCATTTAGCTTTGGAAATTTACTCTCCTCACCAATCATGATAGTTCTGATTTTGATAATCTTGGCCGGTGGCGGAGGTTTTGCATATGTCAAAATGCGCCAACCCGACGATTTGGTACAAGCCCCTGCAGAAGCAAAGCGCGGACGTAAAGTATCCATGGATGATGCCTTTGATGACCCTGAATTTGACCCTTTCAGTCAGGACAAAGCCAAGAGGCGTGTGCAAGAACAAAAAAGAAACGATGAGGGTAAATTGGTGCAGACAAAAGAAAAGCCAAAGGCACAAGAAACTGAATCAATTGTGCCGGAGGAAGCACCAGTATTACAGATGAATGAACTCGATGAAGAGTACGAGCAAGCAAGATCATCCGAAGTGGTTAATGACGATGTTTTCAATGATTTATTGGAAGACTCCGAGTCACTTAACGAAGAAGAGTGACGGCATTCAGCAGGACTGTCAATAACCGTTCTTTAATGCTCAACTTTAGCGAAGCACTCATTGCGGAAGAGTTTCTCCAGTAACTGTGGTTAATCTATTCAGATTACTTGGCCTACCCGACCCTTCTAAGTCGGTAGAACAGGTAAAGAGGTCTCCTCGGTCAGCCGACCCAGGGCCGCAGAATAACGATTCATTCCATGATTTGGGTAAGGAAATTTGGGCCGAGAGAACGCACAAATTAATCGGCGAGGCTGAACGTTTTGTTCACTACATTAAACCCGATGATTTACATCGATTGAATCTAGATGGTATGTCCCATAATTTAGCTCAAGGTAATCTTGTGATTGTAGATCTTGGTTCACTTACTCATATGCCTAGTCAACAGGACGTTTGTCGACGACGTATCGAGACTCTTGGGCAACAAACAGGTCTTCCAGTGTTTGCTCTAAACGAATCGGACACATTGCTGATGATTGCTGGTCGGAATATGCGAGTTGATACTGAAAAACACAAGCTAGGCATGGCTCAATGGAGCCAATTATCTGACGATTAGGCATAGTCAATTTGACTACGCCAATCCGAATCGCTAGGCCCTGGACCAAGTTTGTCGAAACCTATCTGGAATAATTTAACTGGTATTGATTCGGAATCTACTCCTTCTGGTGCCTCGATTTCTTCAACTCTAAGAATCACTAGAGTCCCGACAGCATCTTCTGGAAGAGAATAGAAATCTACCACTCTGCATTTAATTGCACATAATGCTGAATCGTAATTTGGTGGTGATTCAGGTAAGAAATCCCATTCTGATTTTTCTCTAGGAACAAGTTTGACAGTTTTGTTTACAGCGCTTGCAGATTCTAAATCAGCATTCAAGATAAATACCGAAGCTTTGGAACCTATTCCTTCTTCCTGTAAGTTCACCAATGTGTCTCTAGGCCTGCCCTCTCTATTCGTCGATAATGACAGGGCTAGAAGAGGTGGGTGATTAGAAACGATACTGATTGAAGACATAGGTGCTATGTTTTCAACTCCTGATTTTGATTTAGTTCCGACTAGAACCACTGGTTTTGGCATTAGTAAAGATGCAAGCCATGCTCTCCTTTCTCTGAATCCTAGGGCGTCAATATCGATTTTGTATGAACCGTCACCTATCTTTGGAGGTGGTGGTGGGTCTCCATCTTCATCGGTAAGCCATGTATCTAGGGCACCTGATTCTATCTCAGTAGCAGAAAAAGCGGTGAATTCACGGAATGCTTGCCAACGAGCAATCTCCGTAGGGTCTTCTTCTCTCTTGACTTTTCGAGCGATTGATGCATCGGAGTATGTGACGCAACGACGAAGGTACCTAGATACCACTTTACGTCGTTCGTCGATATCCATTAACTCTCAACTCCGAGTTCATTCATCAGCCGCTCAACATGTCCGGTGGCTCTTACATTATAGCCAACAAATTCGAAATTACCGTCTAATCCAATTACAAAAGTAGAACGAGATACGCCTAAGTATGTCTTTCCGTAATTCATCTTCTCTCTCCATACACCATATAGGTTATGCAATTCAATTTCTTGATCGACAATTAAGTCAAAGTTGAGATTGTGTTTATTTATGAAATTAGAATGAGATTTTGAGGAATCTTTTGAAACCCCAATAACTCGGTACCCTACAGCTTTTAACCTGTCAAAATTATCCCTAAAATCACAGGCTTGCTTTGTACATCCAGGCGTAGAATCTTTTGGATAAAAGTATAGAATTACTTTTTCTCCTCCATCAAGAATTTCACTTAGCCTAATCGTGGTTCCGTCTGTCAATTCGGCTTCAAAATCTGGGGCGTTTTGGCCAACCTCAAAATTCACCAACTCCTCACTCATAATTTCTCCACATAAACGGGGGTGATGAATGCTCGTATTGCGAGCATTGAAGAAACAAGGCTGTCTGATCTGAGATATGGGTAAGTGGGGAAAGATTTCAGGGACCCTTTCGCTAATTCTTGGAGTGTTATTTCTGATTGGTTGGTTTGGAGCAGTTATGGGGGTTGATTACATCGATAATCAGTTAGAAGAAAATTGCGATAGCACGAGTGGACAAATTGGACAAATTACCGGCTGGGATGAGGGACAGTGTCAGGATGGAAGAGATACACGGGACCTTCTTTCTTCATTACAATATTCATTGCAACTTGGTGGAGCGGCACTGTGTATCGCGGGTGTCTGGATGTTAGTTAGACATTGATTTTCTATCGCTTTGATTCTTCTCGAATTCGTTTTTTACTGGCCGCCCAGCCACAAATTGGGCAGTCNGAGAGATTGTGGTTGCGNGCTGGNCAATATTCCCGNCCGAAGAAAATNATTTGCAAATGACGNCGATTCCAAGTATCGATTGGNAAAACAGNCTTCAGATCNCTTTCAGTTTGCTCNACATTACGCGCCTTNGACAAACCCCATCGNCTTGCTAAACGNTGAATGTGTGTATCNACNGGAAACGCCGGCACTCCGAATGCCTGTGCCATNACNACGCTAGCAGTCTTGTGNCCAACACCTGCAAGTGATTCTANGAATTCCCAATCNGGNATAATTTCTCCTCCCTCTTGCAGTATTTGTTCTGCCATTAATTTGAGATTCTTGGCTTTGGTTGGTGCGAGTCCAATTTCCCTGATTAAACTCTGAATTTCTTCAACCTCCAAAGAGGCCATCTTTTCTGGATTGTCTGCTCTTGCAAACAAAGTCGGAGTCACCTCGTTTACCTTCTTGTCAGTTGTCTGTGCAGAAAGCATTACCGCGACTAACAAAGTGTATGGGTCAGTATGATCTAAAGGAATTGGAGTTTCGGGGTATAATTTGTCTAACTGCGCCCCGATTTTGTAAGCCTTATCGGCTCTTTTCATTGCTTAATTTCCCCCTCATCACGAAGTCCGAGGTATAGTGAGCCACCCACAATCAACCCAGGAACCAAATAACAAGGGCCGTACATCCAATTTTCCCAGTCATCACCAGAGTTACCACCAAGAATGAACCAAGATAATGCCGCAGCCATAAAAGCAGGTAAAAGTGATACTAAACCGAACACAAGCCCCCGGGTAAGTTGCATAACTTAGCCTAGTGAACTACAGTCATCAACCTTCGTCAGAGCCCAAGTAGTTGTTCCATCTCTAAACCAGTCTTTGTGTTTATCACATCTGCAGCTTCTAGCCAACCCTTTCGGGCAATTTGAACACCGTACCAAACATCAGCCAAACCGTCAGTTCCATGAGCATCAGGGTTGATGCAAACCGGTACGCCTTGCTGTTTTGCATAATTACAGAGCCTCCAATCTAAATCTAATCTGTATGGAGATGCATTAATTTCAACCGCTTTCAATTCACCTTCTGAATTGAGTTCCCCCATTCTTCGTAACACAGCATGCATATCCACAGGGAATCCTTCTCTACCTTGTAATATTCTTCCAGTTGGGTGGCCTAAGATGGTGAAAGTTGGGTTTTCTATAGCCCGAATTAGTGCTTCAGTGTTTTCTATTTCGTCTCGATTTCTCCAACTACCCAAAGCGTGTACTGAGCCCACTATATGGCTCATTGATTGACGAGTTTCATCTGGATAATCTAAGCCCCCGTCAACTAATATATCGCACTCTGAACCATGGAATATTCGGAAATCCTCACCTGCGTCAACCCAGCCTTCATTGAGTGCACGAATCATTCCTGCTTGTACTGGTATTCCATCCGCAGGAATACCAATTTGTCGACCACCGATATTGAGAATTTCAGAGTGGTCAGCAATACCAAGATACTCCCAACCTAATTCCTGTGCCGCTGCCGCCATTTCTTCCAATGTGTTCACTCCATCAGATGCGACAGTGTGATTGTGAAGTGCTCCGCGAATTTGTTCTGGTTGGATTAAATTTGGAAGAGATGAAGATTGAGCGGCTTCAATTTCACCTGTATCTTCACGCATTTCTGGAGGAACCCAATCTAGTCCTAGATGACGATAGATATCCTTCTCATCTGCGCATTCTAGAGTATATTTGGCCGCCTCCATTCCTATTGCATCACCAGCCTCTTTCTCAGAGAATAGACCAAATTCATTCAATCTAAGGCCTCGGTCAATTGCCATTTGACGCATTCGTATATTGTGTTCTTTGGACCCTGTAAAATAGGCTAAAGTGAATGGGAACGTTTCTGGGGGGACTATTCTGACTTGAGCATCTATTGTCGCGTCTCCACTTCGCTCCATCATCGACTCAGCAAGTTGGGCGTCAAGACTTCCTGCTGATTCAGCGCCAGATAGCATGTCTTGTTCCAGAATTAGGCTAACCTTTGACTCACCAGAACCCTTTACCTCAGCAATTCCTGGAAGAGATAGAATAGCCTTGATGACTGCATCATGATCTGCGGGTTCTGCTGCAACTACGATATCTAGGTCTCCAATTGTTTCTTTGCGACGCCGTGCACTACCTGCGAGTTGCGCGCGAGAAACTCCAGGAATTGCCGCAACCCTCGACTCCAGTGCACGGCCAAACATCAGGCCTACGTCCATTCGGGAACGGCCTTGGTAGCGGCGCAATAATTCGATTCCTTCGAGATATTTTTGTTGGCTTTTCTCTCCAAAACCGGACAGAGGGGCTACATGGCCCATTTCACAGGCTATCTTCAACGATTCAACTGAATCCACTCCAAGTTCCTCATACATTACTCGGGCGCGTTTGGGGCCCAATCCGGGTATCCCTACAATCTCGATTAAACCGGGTGGTATTTTTGCATACAATTGAGGTAAATCTCCCCAAGTACCTTCCATCACAGCCTCTGTTACTAAGCCACTGATTCCTTTACCAATTCCCTTTACCTCAACCAGCCTTCCGTCTTGTACAACACTTAGCAGGTCTTCTTCCATGGAAGCCAAGGCACGGCTGGCATTTTGGTATGCTCTAACCCTAAACACATTGGCTCCATCTAGTTCCAGTAGCACTCCTACTTGTTCCATCACAGCAACTACAGATGACTTGGTTTGGAAAGGAGGACCTGCGCTTCGAGGCTTGGGTAGACTCCAACCCTTGACCTTCACCATGTACCTAACGGGGATTCTCGGCCCTTGAGGATGTCCATCAGCACTATTGAACCCAAGACTCACAAATGCACACCCAATCGGAAAGATGTGGAGTTACTTGCAACTCTGGAAACCGCCTCGATTACTCTCTGTGGCATCGCGATGTTACTTTGGATGAGTATCGGAACATTTACTCGAGCGGAGTGGGGAGAAGCATTTGCTCAGAAAACNATCTTTGTTTTGTGNGTNACNTCTGCAATTTTGCTATTTTCTNTACATCATCTTGGCGGAGAACTATGGGGTTCACGCAATGTTGCAATACCATTTGCCATGACTGCTCTAATCGTGGCTGCGGCAGGATCTCTAAACATCAAGGGCCAAGATGTCCAAGGTGAAATCAACCCTCACGAAATAATGAGGATGAGAAAACAAGAAAGAAATGAAGACTGATTCTATCCTTCGCTTCTTTCAACACCTAATTTGTCGTCGATAAATGCACGCATGTAGGCAGGAAGTTCGCCATTGACGAAGATTACATCATTAACTTCTTCAAGTTTCATCAATGAATAATAAATCTGCATTGCAGTCATAGGAGTTGAACTGCAACCTGTGCAGCCACCCTCTAGTGAAATCATGATTATTCCATCTGTGGTGTCGACTACATTTACAATTCCATCGTGTGCGTCCAAAATTGCTTGGACTGGCCCTACGGACTGTAAAATNAGNTGCTTATCGACTTCGGCCACGTGATTTCCTCATAGTGGCTACTAGGCGAGGTGCTTTGAACCATTGGTGGGCTGACCATCGATGTGGCGGACATGGCCAGGGTTCTGATGGTCGACCTGCTNGTCGAGCGAGAGACTTTNGGACATGGCGGAAATCAGGAGGTTGTGAGGCCNTTTGCAGCAGCTGGAAATGTAGAGTTGCTACTTGTAACACCTCAAATGCAATCCTTTGAGGCTGGTAAAAAAGCCGAAGCAGGAGAAGTGCCGCTTTCGGAGGAAGACGTTCCTCACTGGGATGATGAGTTCCCCTTCTGGCAATCAACCACCGTGGAATTAGAGGGCCGAACAGTTTCATTTCAAAGAATTGTTATGCCGATGATTGAAAATGATGTAGATATGGCAAATTGGCTAGATTCCGTCGCCGTGGATGCCGTAGTTTGTAGTGGATCACGTCGTAATGTTAGCATGTGGGAGGATTGGATGGCTCCCACAGCGTCCTTGATTCGAGCGTCTGCAAATGCAGGTAGGCCAACACTAGGAATTTGCTTCGGTCACCAATTACTTTGCCACGCTCTGGGTGCAACCATCGAGCGTGCCGACTCCCTTTCAAGTGGGATTTGGGACCTAGAATTTACTGAAATTGGAGTAGATGATGAATTGCTTACCTCACATGTTTCGGATGATTCTTGTGTTGCAGGATTATTCACCCATCAAGATCACGTAATGAGTGTTCCAGAATCTTGTTCTCTTCTATGCTCAACAAGCCATAACGGAGTTACTGCAATTCGAGTTCTTTCAAAAGATGGTGAGCCCTTACCTACGTGGGGAATACAATTTCATCCAGAGGCTGCTAGAGCAAGAATTGAGCGTGCTCACGAATGGGGCCACATAAGCGATGAAGAATTAGCTTCTTTCAAAGGAGAACATGATGGGGCCAGTATTTTGTCTTCATTCGCCACTGTCGTGAGTCGCTATCAAGTATAATCTCCGCCCCGTAGGGGCGATTATTGTGGATTCGGATTAAATAGGGACCCTAGGTCGGCGATTCAACCTAATTGGTGATATTATGGACGGAGAACAAATTGGAATGATGGGAATGGGAGCAGGAATACTAGGACTGCTCATAGCATTCATGCTATATCGAAAGGTTGATTCAATCGAAATTGAAAACAAAACCGTAGCAACTATCACTGGAAGAATTCAGGATGGCGCAATGGCCTTCCTAATGGCTGAATATCGAATGCTGGCGATTTTCATCGTTGTTGTCGCTGGATTATTATTCGCTGGTGGTGAAGATAACGGTCTTGGTTTGGAAACTATGATCGCTTTCATCATCGGTGCTCTTTGTAGTGTAGCAGCTGGATTTAGTGGAATGCAATCCGCTACCAGTGCTAATGGTCGCACTGCTCAAGCAGCGGCAAACGGTGGTCAAGCAGCGGCTCTCACTACATCATACAATGGTGGAGCGGTAATGGGACTTGCCGTAGGGGGACTCGGTCTCTTTGGAATCTCCCTAATGTATTACATGACAGACCCCGTTGGCGGAGATGGATTCCTTTCTGTAGAAAACGTCGCTGGATTTGGGATGGGTGCTTCTTCAATCGCACTATTCGCTCGTGTTGGTGGAGGAATTTACACCAAGGCTGCGGATGTAGGTGCAGACCTTGTTGGTAAGGTAGAAGCTGGTATTCCTGAAGATGACCCACGCAACCCTGGTGTAATCGCTGACAATGTTGGAGACAATGTTGGTGACGTTGCTGGAATGGGGGCTGATATTTTCGAGTCATTCGTAGGTTCAATCATTGCTGCTATGGTCATCGCNCNAGCNAGTGAAGATTTGGGCGCAGATTACCTGATGATTCCAATCGCTCTAGCTATTGTAGGATATATCTCATCCATTATTGGGGTTTTCTCAATTTCTGGTATGAAAAACATGCATCCTGGAGCTGCACTACGTAATACCACATTCATTGGGGCGGCTTTATTCATCGGTGGAGGATACTTCACCCTAGATTACCTAGAATTGGACACAACCGTAATTCAGGCAGTCGCAATTGGATCACTAGTAGGTATTCTAATCGGACTAGTTACCGAGTACTACACAGGAATCGAGCCTGTATTCGGAATCAAGGTACAAGCTATTCCATACATCGGAGAGGCTTCCAAGACCGGAAGTGCAACCAATGCTATTGCAGGTCTTGCTGTAGGTATGCAATCTGTATTCCTTCCTGTTCTTCTAATGGCCGGTGGAATTTACTTTGCTAACGATGTAATGGGTGGCGGAGATGCCGGGCTTTACGGAATAGCAATGGCCGCTATGGGAATGCTAGGAACTGTTGGTGTTACCATGACAGTCGATGCTTACGGACCAGTAGCAGATAATGCTGGTGGAATTGCGGAGATGTCTGGACTAGGAAAAGAAGTGAGAGAAATCACAGATGGCCTAGACTCAATCGGAAACTCAACTGCTGCGATCGGAAAAGGATTCGCAATAGGTAGTGCTGCACTAACTGCTTTGGCANTATTCGCCGCATACAAGACTAGGGCAGAAGAAGCCTTGGNAGTAGGTGAAACTCTAGATCTTTCCTTAACCAATCCAGACGTTGTAATTGGTCTACTAATCGGTGGTGCGCTTCCATTCCTAGTCGCTGCTATGACAATGAAGTCTGTGGGACGAGCAGCAGAAGATATGATTACAGAAATTCGCAGACAATTCAGAGAAATTGACGGATTATTGGAAGGTCGTGAAGGTGTCGAACCAGACAGCGCAACCTGTGTCGATATTTCCACGCAAGCGGCTCTCCGCGAGATGATTATGCCAGGAATAGTTGCAGTAGCAAGCCCTGTTGTAATTGGACTTGTACTAGGGCCTGAGGCCCTCGGAGGAACTTTGGCTGGTGCAACCGCTACCGGTGTACTGATGGCTCTATTCATGGCAAACGCCGGAGGAGCATGGGACAATGCAAAGAAAGCTATCGAGCAAGGAGAGATTCCTGGCGCAGAAAAGGGTGACGATGCTCACTCTGCAGCAGTAGTCGGTGACACTATTGGTGACCCATTCAAGGACACCAGTGGACCTTCACTAAACATCCTGATCAAGCTGATGTCAATCGTATCGGTTGTTATCGCCAGTCTAATTGCATAAACTGCCCAAACNTGTTTGGACGCTGAAGCGTCAGACTCTTGAGAGTCTGTCCTTAGGGTCGGCCATGCGGAGCGGCGCCATTGGCCTGACCATGCTGTTGCTTATGGCCAGTGTTGCTGGCTGTGCAGGACTAACTGATTCTGGTGGAAGTGGAGGGGCAGATCACACAATTGATGTACCAACTTGGCACATTGGAGATTGGTGGCTATACACATTCTCTACACCAGAATACACTGATGATACTGCCCGACTGGTAGTTGCCTCGGACAGCGAAGAAGAAGGAACCGCCTACATGCTGGCTATCTCATCCATAGGTGAGGCAAGAAGACACGCTGTTCTCAACCACAACCCATTTCTTGGTAGGATAACACACGACAATCTAAGCGCATACGAAAATGGGCTTCCACAGCCAGTTTTGACCTTCCCGATTTCAGAAGGGGATTCTTGGGCATTTTCCCTATTCACTAACGATTGGACTGCTACAGCCCTAGATGTAGGTAAGANCCATGCGACAATGTCTGCTCAAGCAGCCGATGGTGCTAGACTCGACTATACCTTCAACACAGATGTTGGTTTCTTCTCTTCGTTTATCTGGACTGATTCCGAAGGGATCGAGCAGTTACGAATGATGCTTGCAACAAATGGACACACAGAAGATGGCGAAGGTCATGATGGCGAGGTCTTCTTCATCCGTGGAGGCGACCTATATTCCGATACCTGGGAGAACGCAGGTACTGATTTTGAGATACGAGATACATTCCTCGTCAGTGACCATCCTAGTGATGGAGAGTGGGACGAAATGGTGTACTACCTAGACGCTGCTTGCGGAAGCGGGAGTTCAAGCATTAGCCTGACGCTTAGAGACCATACATCGGTATCAGCTCTACAACGAACTTGGGGCCCGGGTGCAGAAGAATACGGCACATTGGGAACGATCCCCTACCCAAGTGAGGAATATACGCTAACCCTGACCTTTACCGGCGATTCAGATCTTCGACTAATTATCGCCGGTGCAATTACCTTTTCATGGACACTCTGAGGTGTCGAAATGACCTCTGGAACTCTCGTTATGCTACATGGTATGACTGGAACTTCAGAGAAAATGCAACCACTTGCAGATAGGTTGGTACCTAATGGTTGGAATGTTATCTGCCCGCAAGCAGAAATTGAACATCCAACTAGGGGTGGATTTGCTTGGTGGTTACGGGCTGAAGACCCAACTCTACCATTGGACTCAGAATCACAAAAACAAGTCGAAGATTCTATGCAAAAGGTGATTCGAGAGATTCCAAATGGACCTGTGATTATAGGAGGGTTTTCTCAGGGTGGAGCGATTGCCTCTGCACTTTTAGAAACAGATTTACATGAGAGAATAGTTGGTCTTGTTCTAATAGGAACAAAGACTGTTAGGCCAGATTTTTTGACAGAATCACTTCCCTTCCTTAAGCCAAGAGAAGTTGTTTGGATGCATGGAAGAAAGGATCATCTTGTACCTATNGAAGTAGCTATAGAACATGCGGAAATCTATGAATCCGCAGGATGGCAAGTTACTCGCCTTGAGCATGAAAAAGGCCACATGGTCAATTTGAACCAATTAGACGAACTGAAAAATTCAATTCAAAGAATGGCTGATTCGATTTAGTCAAATCAGGCAAGGTAATCCATCAAATGATCAGAGCCACCGATGAAGATTGGTTTTTCACCTCTGACATCAAAGCATACTGGAACAGTACGATGGCCAGTTGCATCAACTACTTCCCAACGGAGATCGCCTTCATGGTCAAAATTTACCTCTGTGTAAGTGAGGCCCTTTGCATCCAGGAAATTTTTCGCTCGCGTGCAATAATAGCACACGGTTTGTGAAAACATAAGGAAATCCGTTTCACATGAATCAAGCCACTGTTGCATGCTCACCAAGCTCTGCACCCTCCATTGATTCACCCGCTTCAGTCCACCATTCGTCCTCATCTTCGTCATCGTCTCCTAAACGACCTTCCAAGACTCGGTCTGTCTCGTCCTCATCAATGAAAATCAGCATTATTGAGGAAATCATTGTCAGAGCGGCACCAACATAAATTGCTGATGAGTAATCGAAAATTTCTATCATCCTCTCTGTAAGCAGGTAAGCGGTTACTCCGGACAAATTGAACAGAGACATGTAAGCCGTAAATTGAGTCCCTCCAACCTTACTCCAAGTCAATCTCATAGATAGTGAGATAATACAAATCCANGCTATTCCTGCTACGAATGCCTGGAAAATTAGGAATATTGTCATCACAGTTGTGTTTGTCCAAAATGGTTCTAGCATTGCGAGTGATGCATTCGCTAATGCGAGTAGAAGGAATCCAACCATAGCAACTCTTCTTGTTCCGAACTTGTCCCCTAGAAGTCCACCGAATATTTGACCAAACATTGCACCAAATACTACCACTCCACCAACAATAGCATTGTACTTCGCCTGCGACCAACCGGCTTCGTTGATGAAAATGTCAATGACAATCGGTCCGACGAAGTAATACAATTCCGATAACAAACAGAGGAATATCAGCAAGAATGCCGACCTTACTGAAAAGGCTTTGACAAGATAGAACGACGTTCTGGCAACAGTGGTTCTCGTTCCCGTTGGTAAGGCCAAGAATGGATTCGGAACTTTAGGCAGCTCTTTCGCATCCTCTATTTGATTCATTGATATTGAAATTCCCAATGTGACTAACCCAACTATGATGAAGAAGTAAGATGCAGGGTTTGTAAAATCTCGAAGATCTGATCCAAGGCCCCAATCAATGGTAAATACATCAATTGCAAAGCCAATAAACCAGGTTGTTAGTCCAAGGATTGCGAACAATGCAGGTATTGAGATTCTACTTTCAGATAATGCATAACCTACTGTTCTGGCTACTCGGAAATCTTCTTCATCTACCCAGGGAGTCTCTTCATCCTCAACATCTTCAACGTCTTTTGCTTCTGAACTAACTATTTCGGCCTCAATAACTCCCACCTTCTTTGACCATGGGAACAATTGCACCCCTGGCTTTTCGATCATGGTTAGTGGGAACCATGCGACCATCAGCAGAAGAATCATTGAGGCTATTATAACTCCAATAATGCCAATCTTAGTTACAAGTACTCCTAGTGCAGCACCACCGATAATTATTCCAAGTCTCTTTGCAGCGAACATGAAACCATTTACCTTAGCAACCTCATCTGGTTGAAGAATTTCTACAGCTAGGGCATCAGTAGCAACATCTTGCAGTGAAGCAAAGATATTGTGAATGAATAATACTCTAGTTACCAATGAAATTTCATTATTCAAATCACCAATAGTTGAGTCAATAACCAACAAACCACCTAGGCTAACCGCCATACCGGTTTGAGCAAATAATACCCACTGTCGACGTGGACCAAATCTCTCGATAAATACAGCGTCAACAACTGGCCCCCAAATCCACTTGAATGTCCAAGGTAATGCTACAGTGGCAAATAGAATTGCGATATCCTTGACTTCGGTTCCATTTTCTACCAAGTATGCTGCGAAAGCAACACTTGCAAAACCCCAAGGCAATCCTTGGGCAAAGTAGAGAATACAGAGAGTAATCACTCTCCGTGTTTTATTTTCTGTAAGAGGACCTCCTTCCATCCATTCGGACAATCCAGTTTTTGTCGATGATATTGCATTTGAAGGCATTGATTTGTAACGTTCTACATCAAGCGCGTTCGAATAAAACGGTTCATCTGATTCAGATTTCCAACCCTCTCTCACAGCGACTACACCTAGTAGGGCAGTGATTGTTAGAAATGGTATGAAAAAGGCAATAGGTCCAACCGAGGTTTTGCCGACGTTATTACTAGCATCTGTCAATGATACGTAAATTGGAAATTCTGCATAAACCTCCCCAGGACTGCCACCGTCCTCGGAATAGTACATGCGGAAATTGCCGGAACAGTCCGCAATTGGTCCTACAGGCCCAGGAGGGTCTGTACACTGTGGTCCACCCTGAGCCGGTACTGAATACTCAACTGTCAGTGTAAGCATGGTGTCCTTGTCCCATGTTCTAACGGAATCATCGACTAAAATGTCCCACTGAGTAGTAAAGTCATTACCATTGTTCACTGAATTCGCGGATTGTACAAATTGATTGATTTCTTCTTGACCCCTGGAAAGAGTTAGAGTTAGATCGGTACAATCGCCTCCACAATTTCCAGACTCAATATTAAATTTCAACCTCATCGAAATAGTTTCGTTAATTGCTAGAAGAAAATCATCTGTAAAGGCTGATTGCATATTACAAGAATACTCAACAGATACATCATCCCCAGCCGGAAATGCAATTTCACCGAATCCAGAACTTGAAGAGCCTGTTGATGCATTATCGAAATTACTCCAGCATTCAGATAAATCATCAGAACCCCAGAAGTACATGTAGGGTTGTTCTTCTGTCGGATGATTATTTTGGCCATCTTGCGCTACAACAAAAACGGAAAGAAGACTTACAGAGAAAAGTAAGACAACTGCTAAGGAAAGGCCTCTACTTGCATAGCGCATGAGTTCGGGGGCAGAAAGTAGCGTTTGAGGCTTCGCCCAACAAGGTTCGGTTCAAATTGCAGCCAAGCCAGAATTATCATACTCCCAATCGATGATTTGCCAACCTACCTCAGATAAATTCGAATTGACCAAATTTAGGCTCATTGGATTGCAAAGAAGGGCGGCACATCCACCTCCTCCTGCACCTAGAGCTTTCCAAGCCATCACTGAACCATCTGCAAGCATTGGTTCGATTGTTTCCCGAAATGGTTCATGTATCGAAGAATCGAGTAAATCGACTCCTTTGCAGATTTCATTTAGGGCCTCTACCACCAACTGCCTGTGGTCTCTTTGAAGGGCATCAGCCATCATTTTGGTGGCTAAGCGAATAGTTTGGAGGCCATTGATTACGCTTTGATCGCCAGCATCATATCGGGACCAAACTAATTCTTGCATATCTCCAGATTTATGTTGTATTCCACTATGTGCAATAATCAGATGCTTTTTCAGCCATTTTCTTGCAGAAGGGGCTGGTTCAAATGGTAATTTCTCAACACCATCCCCTATGAATAGAATACGATTGAATCCACCATGTGCCGATGCCCATTGGTCTTGACGGCCACAACGATTACCTTGGTTGGTTTCTGCTTCGAAGGCTAATTCTGCAATTACATCTAGGTCACTTACATCATCAACTCCGAGAGCAGCGATCTTTGCAACATTGAGAGCCCCACTAGTTCCTAGTCCAGAACCTGCAGGGACATCAAATTGGAAATCGATATTCCCCTCACCATCTGGAGTTGCTGTAACCCACTTGTCAATTGTGAAGTTGACCACTTCTCCTCCATGGTCGTGAGTGTACGGTGCTAGGTCTGTCCAACCTCCAGCTAGGTCGACCCTTAGCGGGGCTCGAAATCCACCCATGATTCGTCTGATGACTCGGGTATGATAACCCTACGGTGAGAACAAAGGACCAAAAATAACGGGTATCAACACCGAGTCGGAACAAACATGGAGTCGAATGTGGAAAGTGCTATTCAAGCCTTCTCGGAAGGCAAACCAGTGATGGTTTTCGACTCTGATTTCAGAGAATGTGAAACTGATCTTCTATGGCCTGCAACAGCGGCCAGTCCTGCGGTTATGCGCAGATTACGGCAGGACTGTGGGGGGCTTCTATTCTTGGCAGTCGGAGATGAGATAGGTAGTCTATTCGGTCTTCCTTGGTTACAGGACATTCATACTCACCCCGCACTAGTAGCGGAAAATCCAGTTCTTGGTAAATTAATCACTGACGACTTACAATATGATTCCCGTTCTGCCTTCACCCTGTCTTTGAATCACAGAGAAACCTACACCGGAATTACAGATCGAGACCGAGCGCTAACCACGCGAAGGTTTGGGGAATTAGCAGGAGAGATGATGCAGGCAAATGCGACTGAAGAAACTGCTCAGCAGGCGCTCGGTTCAGAGTTTAGGACTCCTGGGCATATTCCTGTCTGCAGAGAATCGCCTGGTGGTCTGGAAACTAGACAAGGCCATACTGAACTAGCTGTAGCAATAGCAAGACTCTCCGGCCACGTTCCAGCCACCATAGGAGCTGAGATGTTACAACCAGATGGAGATAAAGCCCTGAGTGTTAAGGCTGCCAGAAAGTACGCTGAATTGCACAACATACCCATGATTACTGGTGATGATTTACTAAAGGCTCTAGGGATTGAAGATTGACCGAAGCATTGACGATATTTGACTGAGAGGAGATATGGATGATTCGGGTCATGGCGGTCGGTGTTTTCGACCTACTACACGCAGGGCACCTGCATTATGTCGAACAGGCAAAGTCCCTAGGTGACGAGTTGATTGTCGTAGTCGCTCATGATGATACAGTAAGAAAGCAAAAACACGAGCCCGTGACCAATCAAGATCTTAGAAGACGCATGGTTATGGGGTTGAAACCCGTTGATGAGGCGATTGTAGGTAACCCTCCAAGTGTACCTATTTTTGATATCTTAGAAGTAGTGAAACCCGATGTCATCGCATTAGGTTACGACCAGAAGCATTCGCAAGACTCAATCAAGAAAGGATTGGAGGAGAACGGTTGGGGAAATGTCGAGGTGCGAAGGGTCGAAGGATTAGCAGACGACCTCGACGGAACAAGGAAAATCATTGCTCGGATTATTGACCTCTGGTCTGGTGAAACCGGTGGCCCTTACGAGGAGGATTGAGAATGTTCACGGGGATTGTGGCTGCGTCTTGCGAGGTTGTGTCAACCGAGCAAGGAGAAGAGGTCCGTTCAATTGTTGTTGACCTAAGTGGTTATGATGATGATTTAGAAATAGGCGCAAGCGTGGCAATAGATGGCGTTTGTATGACAGTAGTTTCTTCAATAGAAGGCAATGTTCAGTTTGAAGCAATACCTGAAACCTTGGAGCGTACCACAATTGGCTTGCTCAAGCAGGGTAGTCGAGTGAACATTGAGAGATCTCTACGAATGGGTGACGAATTAGGAGGGCACATTCTTTCTGGTCACATTATGTCCACTGCGAGAATTCTACAAAGAAATAAGAAAGGTGAAGGAATCGACCTACTGATTGAACATCAAGCCGATACCAAACCATACATTCTCGAGAAGGGATATGTTGCTGTAGACGGTATGTCCTTGACGGTTGGAGAGGTACAATCTGAGGGATTTTATCTACACATTATTCCGGAAACTCTGAGAATTACCACGATCGGAGCAAAGACTGAGGGAGATTTAGTGAATATTGAGGTTGACTCTAGAACCCAAGCTGTCGTAGACACGATTCGAAGTATGGAGGTAGAGAAATGAGAATAGTTGCAGTTTGCGGTTCTTATCACAAAGAAGAAGTAGAAAAAATGCTAGAATTTGCCCGTGATGAAGCATCTATGATGAATTCGGAATTAACGGATGTTGTTTGGGTTCCAGGATCTATGGAAGCACCTCTCGCTTTGGAAAGACTACTCCTCCGAGAGGATGTTGATGGTGCGATTACCCTGGGTATAATCGAGCGTGGAGAGACTCAACATGGGTTAGTTATGGGGCAATCCGTTACCCGTGCAATAATCGACCTACAAATCAAGCATGACAAGCCAATAGGTTTGGGAATTATTGGACCTGGAGCCGAGCCAGAACATATTGAGCCACGGCTTGAACCTCACGCTCGTGCTGCAGTGGGTGCTGTAGTTTCGATGAAAAACTGATCTCATTCAGGAAAATATCAGTCAAGTTTGAGAGTCAATGTTCAAAGAATGCCGGACATTGGGAGAACCTATGTCCGACAAGGTCCGCAATACAATCATCATCGGTTCAGGCCCCGCAGGATACACCGCTGGCCTATATTCCGCTAGAGCAATGCTAGAGCCTTTGATGTTCGCAGGTTATGCATCTGGAGGTCAGCTAATGCTTACTTCTGATATCGAAAATTTCCCTGGTTACCCACAAGGAATAGGCGGACCCGAAATGATGATTCAACTTAGAGAACAAGCCGAAAGATTTGGTCTTGAGGTTCATGATAAAAACGTCGAGAAGGTCGATGTCAGCGAGAGGCCATTCAAAGTCTGGGTTGAAGGAGAAGAATTTCTTGCTGAGACTTTGATTGTCTGCACAGGGGCAGAGGCGATTTGGTTAGGTGCTGAAGGCGAAGATGCACAAAAGGGGCGAGGAATCAGTACCTGTGCAACCTGTGATGGGGCATTTTTCCGAGACGAGGAAATTATCGTTGTAGGAGGAGGCGACTCAGCAATGGAAGAAGCCACTTTCCTGACTAGATTTGCTAGCAAGGTTACAATCATCCACAGAAGNGATGTATTCCGNGCCTCAAAAGTGATGTATGACAGAGCGGCGAATCATCCAAAGATTGAGATCAAGACTTTCCGCTCCGTAAAAAAGTGGCTTTCTGATGAAAAAGGGCTCACCGGAGCAGTATTGGAAGATCCTCGCGACGGTTCAACTGAAGAGATTTCATGCACTGGAGCTTTCATCGCAATAGGACACAAACCAATTACGACATTCCTTGATAATCAAATTGAGACCGATGATTCTGGATACATTATTCCAAAGGAGCACACAATGACTAGCATTCCAGGAGTATTCGCGGCTGGAGATGTTGTAGATACAAGATACAGACAGGCAATTACTGCCGCTGGAATGGGTTGTCAAGCCGCAATCGATGCTGAGCGATGGTTAGAGGATCAACACTGAAGTGACAGAATGGTTGAATTCGGTGTTTTCAGCAATCGAGAAGACTGGCAGGAAAGAAGTTGGCTATCTCACCGGATAGGGGATTTGTTCTATCTCTCTCACACGGTGGTTACACTCTGGTGTGCTGTACTTTGGTTAGGTCCGTATCAGTGGATGTGGTGGGGAGTTGTCGTTCTATATGCCGCCACAGAGATACTCTGGTTTTTCCGCGGTCGATTCTGTATTCTCTCTGATTTGGAAAGACACTTCAAAGGAATACCAAGACCTGATGACCCATTAGACCAAAATTTTGTGCGAAGACTTTGGAATCTGATGTTCCGTAGAGATATTTCATCCGAAAATGCACAGGTATTGACACGTATATGGGGGCGACTTGGATTCACTGTTGCATTTGTTAGACTTTACTTATCTGGTGCCTTCTGAGTCTGCCGTGCAAGCCGAAGGCAAAATGAATGAGTGGTGTCCTCTCAGGCCCGTGGACGTGCAATTGAGCCCAGAGGAGCGCGCTAGATATGCACGTCATTTGATTCTTCCAGAGATGGGTGAAGAGGGTCAAAAGAAGTTGAAAAGATCGTCTGTTATTGTGATTGGAGCCGGTGGATTAGGATCTCCAACTTTGCTATATTTGGCAGCGGCAGGGGTTGGTAAGATTGGAATAATCGATGACGATAAAGTCGACATAACAAATCTTCAAAGACAGGTAATTCATTCTACAGCGACTGTTGGTTGGCTAAAGGTTGAGTCCGCTGCTAATCGAATTCGAGAGTTAAATCCGGAAATTGAAGTTGTTGAACATAATACTAGGCTAGATGTGAATAATGCCTTGGATTTACTCTCTGATTGGGATATGGTAATTGATGGTACAGACAATTTCCCCACTAGATATACAATCAATGATGCGTGTGAGATTCTGGGGAAACCGTGGGTTTTTGGCAGCATTCACAGATTCGAAGGCCAAGTTACTGTCTTCAATTATGATGGTGGCCCAAATTATCGAGATTTGTTTCCGAATGCACCACCTCCAGAATTAGCGCCAAATTGCGCCGAGGCAGGAGTATTGGGCGTTCTACCGGGTATTGTTGGTAGCATACAATCTGCTGAAGCAATCAAATTATTGCTAGGTGTTGGTGATTCGTTGTCTGGGCAATTAATGGTGATCGATGCAAAATCCATGAGAACACGTTCATTACAATTTGATAAATTACCTGAAAGAGAGCCTGTCACTGAAATGTCCGAGCAATTGATAATCGAAGCTTGCCAAAGTCAAGAGATTATGGAAGAACCACCTATTGGACAGGTGCTAGAAATTACTCCTGCCGAATTTGTAGAAAGACGTTCTAAGGGTTGGAACCCCTTCCTATTGGATGTCAGAAGGGCAAATGAGGAAGCGATTGTCAGTTTGCCAGGAACCGACTTGCGGATTGAACATATTGCAGTTCCTGCAAAATCTGAAGATTTGCCAAAAGATTGTGATTTGGTTGTTTACTGTCGAAGCGGAGGTCGTTCGGATGCTGTAGCCCGATGGTTGGGTCAGTCTGGGTGGGACAGGTCTAGGGTTTGGAATATGGTTGGCGGCATCCATCTTTGGGCGGATCAGATAGATTCTACAGTTCCAAAGTATTAAATGGGCTAATTGTGGTGTAATAGCCTTAAATTAATCGTTTATTTATGGTATTTGATGAAATTGTTGCAAATTCTAACATAATCGAGGATATATTTACGACAATTGTGGTGTATCGATGATATAACTATCTTTTAATTGTGGTATTAATTGGTGATAAGATTTCTAAATTATATCTGAATCGATAGAATAATTGTCCTATAGTGGTGTAATCGTGAGTAATACAGCGATTCTTTGTTGTACTAGTTGACACCGGAGTTAAGCATGACTGGGCGACGAGGCATATGGCGTTGCCCCTCTTGTAGCACACACCAGACTTGGAAATCGAGAGACAAGGCTACAACAAGGCTAGATCGTAAGTGTACATCTTGTAGCACTAGAATCAGGGTGACTCTGAATCGCTCGGATAGTGGCAGAGGTAGAAAACAACAGGCAGAGGTGTGGGAAAGGCCATTCGAAACTTCGATGGAGGAATTACAAAGTGAAGCAAATCTTAGGAATTCCGATAAAACAGAAGTAGGCTCGGAAGAGAAAAAATCCGGGCCTGTCAATCAACAAGATTTACCCCCTCTTTGGGGCGGTGGATGGAGGCCAAAGGTTCCTTTGGATTTCTCCTCTAACTTACCGCAAGAAACTGCTAGGTCGGAATTGATGAGATTCCTCGTCGAAAGGCACGATGGTCATGTTGAGTCTGCCTTTGAATGTTGGAATTCGCTAAACCCGCCTGAACGATTCAATGGTAAGAGTTTTCACGAATTTTGTGAATCGTTCTGCGACTCATTTGAAAGAAGGTTAACTGAAAGAATATACGAACCGGGATTAGCAACTCTTGCAACAAAGGAGATTATTCCTCGCAGATCAGGTAGTGCCTATCTAGATAGGCGTGCAGTACGCATGATGAGAGACGTTACTCTATGTCTACGTAGAATCGCATATACCGCTTCAATAACTGTCAATGACCGATTTGAGTGGCAGAGATGGATGCATCGAACTCGTGCTTTAGATGAGCATCTGAAAGATTTGTTCATGAATGGAGTAAAAACACCTGATGGAAGCCAATTTGGAGGTAAAGGATTCCGCTCTACTTGGCAGGAAGGAGTAGTGGCATGCGCCACCTCAATGGCTCGAGCGATTGATCTCAGCGAAGATTCGATTGCTGATGCAGACGTAGTTGCTCCTATGATTAGAGACGTAGGTTTGGCTCTCTCGATGGGTCAGACTCCTCTAGAAATTTTCAACGCACAGATGGGTAAGTCAGATTCCTACATGGATGGTGGGGTTGATTCTGCTGGAGGCAGAGATTTACACGTTGGTAATTGGCACAAGAGAGTGCTACCACCCACCGCTCCATTACCGATAGCAAGCGCTACAGCTACCGGTGTCGCACTAGCGGCAAATAGGCTTGCAAGACCTCGTTTTCACCTTGCACCGGTCGGCGAGGGTTGTAGCAGTAGTGGAGAATTTTGGGAAGCCATGAATCTAGCCGGTGCTAGAGGCCTACCAATTTCCTTCATGATTCAAAATAATCAGATTGCACTTGATACTTTCACTGTTGGGCAATCTGGTGCTGAAACCTTCGGAGACAAGGGTCACTCGATGGGTATTCCATCTTGGAGTATAGATGGCTCCGACCCTGCAGAATTCCACACATCAACTGCAGTTGCTAGGGAATTTGCCCTCGATGGGGGTGGCCCCACTCTAATTCACGTTGAGACAATGCGTGGTTGTGGCCATGCACATCATCACGATGACCTGTACTTGGGAGCAGCAAGTGGAAACCCCCCTGGATATGTGGATCGTGAGTTGCTAATATATTGGTCCGAAAAAGACCCTCTTCCCAACCATCGNGANTTATTNNTTAGANTNGGNGTNAGNGANAATAAACTTAGCAAAATGGAAGCAGAGGAACAAGCACTGGTAGATGCCGCTCGTAAGGAGATGGAAGATACTGCATGGCCAGAAGGTAATTCAGTCACCAAAGGCATAACTTCACTCCACGATGCCTCAACTCATTCCGAACAATTCGACCGCTTCGGGGTAAGTCTCTCTGGAGGAGGTAGCCCCCTCTCGATTGGCGAGGTAGGCATCGGATTCTCGGACGCTGCAAACTCATGGACATATAGCAAGGCAATACAGAATGGAATGGTCAGCCTTGCGGACAAATATGGAGAATCAATTGTCTTCATGGGAGAAGATATGGAAGTCGCTGGAGCGTTCGGAATGAATCTGCCATTGAAAGCAAGAGGGCATTCGGACAAATTACTCGATATGCCTTTGTCTGAGGCGATAATCATTCATTCGGCAACGGGAGCTGCTCTAGGAGGTATNCGTCCTTTGGCGGAAATCCAATTCGGAGGATTTGCTGCTCTAGCGATGAATCCACTAATCAATAATGCAGCCCAACTTAGATGGAGATGGGGAGCCGAAGTCCCACTTACGGTTAGGATTCCACTAGGAGCAAAAACCCGTAGTGGACCCTTCCATGCAAATATGATTGAATCATGGTTTGCAAATGACCCTGGTTTGGTAATCGTATTCCCTTCTACGCCACAAGACGCCTACGATTTGTTGGTTGAATCGCATGCCTTGAATGACCCTGTAGTTTACCTTGAACACATAGGACTCTATGGGTTACGGGGAGGAAATACTGGCTGGGGGCATTCGATCAATCAGATAGTAGATACAGATTCAGTTCATCAACGCCTTGCTAATGGTGAGAATAGCATAGGCAAGGCTAGAGTTGTACGAGGCGGTAAAGATGTTACAATCGTAACTTGGGGTGCAATGGTTCATGTTGCTTTAGACGCAGCAGAAACAGCGGCAAAACGGGGAATTGAAGCCGAAATTGTCGATTTGCGAACAATCTTACCATTTGATGCACAAACCTGTATCGATTCAGTACGTAGAACTGGACGTCTGATTGTTTTGCAAGAGGCACAATACACTGGTGGCCTTGGACACACAGTTAGTAGTAGAATCTTAGAGGAAGCATTCTGGAACCTAGAAAACGCACCAGTCGTAATCGGAGCATTAGACACTCCTGTGCCATTCTCACCGCCTTTGGAAGACCACACCATCCCCACATCCGACCTAGTAGTGAGACACATCAGAAGAATGTGCGAATGAGATAGATGTACTCAAACATCATGAGCGGGGCGCACTAGGCGTGGTAGAGATGCTAGACTCCGACCCGATTCTGGTCCTAATTGGATTCGTCTTATTGATGGCCGGTGGTGAAGGGATTGTTCAGGGTGCAGTGCAAATAGCATATCGACTGCGAGTTCCTCCATTGTTGGTCGGATTCACCATTGTTGCAATTGGCACATCCCTCCCTGAATTAGCCGTAGCAATTGAGGCGATTGCTCAAAATGAGCCAGATATTGCTGTTGGAGGAGTCTTAGGCTCTAATGTTGCCAACGTTATGTTGGTTCTTGGTACCGCTTGCATGCTTGGATCAGGTGATGAGGCAGAGGCAGGGGTAAGGCGTGACTCTGTTGCTGTTATCCTAGCCACTGTCCTTCTAACAGCCTTCGTTTATTATGGCTCAATACCTCTTGAAGGAGGTGTATTCATGCTAATTTTGCTGGTGAGCTACTACACCTATGCCTATCTTTCCTCTAAAGGGAAAGCCGATGCAGAGGAACCAGAAGAAACTTGGCTTCCTGACAATATACTACTAGCTGTATTCGCAACAATAGCAGGCGGTGTAATGATCTGGCAAGGGGCGATTTTCCTTCTGGAAGGTGCAACTGGCCTAGCGGCTACATACGAAATCCCTACGGCGATTGTTGGACTTTCCTTAGTAGCCTTAGGAACTTCATTACCAGAGTTAGCAGTCACTCTGATTGCAGCTATGAGAAATCAAGGTGGCGTCGCTGTAGGTAATGTATTGGGCTCCAATGTAATGAATATCCTTGGAATCCTAGGTTCAGCTTCTGTAATCGGAGGAGGTATCGAAATCGCCTCGAAATTTGAAGGACGAGACATATGGGTAGTTATTCTAACATCTAGTTTGGTTGCGGCTATGTTACTCGATGATAGAGAAATTGGACGGAGAGTAGGTGCCACTATGGTAATCGGATATATCGCCTACATGTCGTTCCTCTATTACAGCACCACAGTAGGTTGAGGAGTGTATATTGTACGATTTACTAGCCCTAACGGCTAAGGCTGGAAGGCCTGTGGCGGCATCATGGTTGAGTTCGCATTGTCCGAAGAGCAGGAGATGCTTCGCGAGTTAGCTCACGAATTTGCAAGAGACACCGTTCGGCCAAATGCTGAGCATTGGGACGCTAATTCCCAATTCCCAACCGAAGCGATCGAAGAGGCTCATGCATTAGGCCTCACCAACCTACACATCCCCGCCGAATATGGCGGCATGGGTATGGGCATACTTGACGAAGTGTTAGTCTCTGAGGAGTTNTCTTGGGGTGATCCTGGATTTGGTACAGCAGCATATTCCAATGGATTGACGGTTGGTCCTGTAATTACTGGAGGAACTGAGGAACAGAAAGCCGAATACCTCGGACGCTTGGTGAAAGAGCCACTGATTGCATCCTATTGTGTAACGGAACCTGGTGCAGGCAGTGATGTTGCAAGCATACAAACTACCGCCGTCCGAGATGGCGACCATTACATCCTAAATGGACAGAAAATGTGGATTACAGGTGCGGGACAAGCAGATTGGTTCTTCGTTTTGGCATATACAGACAAATCTGCTGGATACAAAGGAATGAGCGCATTTATCGTCGAAAGTTCGTGGGATGGAGTTTCCCTTGGAAAGAAGGAGACCAATATGGGTCAAAGGGCTTCAGACACCCGAGCTGTAATCTTCGAAGATGTTCATGTTCCGGTGGAGAACCTGATTGGAGGGGTCGAGGGAGCAGGCTGGTTCAATGCGATGAAGGCATTCGACCTATCACGACCTAATGTCGCCGCTCAAGCAGTTGGCTGTTCACGAGCCGCATACGAGTATGCTCTGCAATATGCCGATGAACGCAAAACCTTCGGTAAGAAATTGCATGAACATCAAGCGATACAATTCATGTTGGCCGATATGAAAACAAAAATCGAGGCGAGTAGATTGCTAACTTGGCGCACTGCGTGGGAAGTCGATAATGGAGTCAAGAATACTGAAAGTGCTGCTCACGCTAAGCGATTTGCTGCTGATTCTTGTATGGAAATTACGACTGATGCAGTGCAAGTTTTCGGTGGCTATGGCTACTCAGAAGAATATCCAGTTGCCCGCCTTATGCGTGCTGCTAAGGTCCTACAAATTTACGAAGGAAGTAGTCAGGTTCAACGGATGATTATTGGAAGAGAAATGGTCAGAGACCTCTGAATCAGCCCTTAGGGCTGAACAATCAACTGACCGCTTTATTGAAATCACCTTCTCTATTCCGTAGTTATGGTAACCATGTTTGCATCTGATGAGATTCGAGCCCGATTGATTGCATTCACAGTACTCGGTATGATGCTTGTTCCGGCACTCGCGGCGGCGGCTCCGACTGTGTCAAGTCCATCTCACACTCCAACCTATTCTGAGCAGATTGGTGATTGGTGGGAAGATACCTCCATGGACAAAGATGGAGATTACATTCACGATGCAATTTGGATTGCAGCACAAAACAAACACTATCAATACCTCGATGATAATGGTCGAATTTCAGTAATCGTTGATTTTGGCCACACACCAACTGAAGCCGATCAAAAGATGCTTGAAAGTGAATTGGAGTTTCAAACACAATTCAGGTATTGGTTGATTGATTCGATTGCAGGAACTGTCGAATTGGATAGAATATACGAATTGGTTCAACTACCAGGGGTTGTATTCGTAGAGTTAGATGGAAGATTAGAGGTTCAGATGGAGGATGTAGTTCCTGCTCATGGTGTTGACCTAGTTTGGCAGGATACAGGCTATACCGGGGCCGGGGTAACCATGGCAATAATAGACACCGGAATTGATGGAAATCACACGGCCTTGGACGATCTGGATGATGATAACACCACAAACGATCCAAAAATAGTGGCCTTTTATGATGCAATTAACAACCCTGGGGCAACTAATGGAACTGAGATATTCCCCTATGATGACAATGGTCATGGCACCCATTGTGCAGGCATCACTGCTGGCACCGGGGCCCCCGACTATCAGCACATAGGTGTGGCCCCGAAAGCAAACCTTGTCGGCGTCAAGGTTCTAGACGGAGGTGGCAGTGGGTCTTTCGCTGCAGTCATGGCGGGAATGGAATGGACCGTAGAGAAAAGGCATGAGTTCAACATCAGGGCAGCCAGCATGAGCCTCGGAGCCCTCACTGGAGCAATCGAATGGACATCCTCAGAGGAAGAGTCAGTGAACAGAATGGGAAATGAGATGATGAGAGCAGGGGTCACTCTATTCATCGCAGCTGGAAACAGCGGAGGAACCGGAACGATAGGAACGCCGGGGAGTGCTGAGGATGTCATAACCGTCGGCTCACTGGACAAAGATACTGCAATTGCAGTCTACTCAAGCCAAGGGCCAACAGAGGAAGGCAGGGTCAAGCCCAACCTAGCGTTTGTTGGGAGCAGCGTAAACGCACCCGAATCCAACACCGGAGATGGATACGTCGCATTGTCTGGTACTAGCATGGCAACGCCTGGTGCGGCTGGTGTTGCTGTATTGATGTATCAGGCTAATCCCGACTTGAGTCCTTTCGATGTGCGCAACATAATGCAAGAGACCTCAACATACAGACAATGCCACTACATGCTCGCGAACGAGCCGTGCGCAGAAGACCTAATTCCCAAAAATAGGCAGAATAACGTCTATGGACATGGTCATGTGAATGCTCAACCTGCAGTTGAGGAAGCCGCCAATTACGTCTACGAATTGAGCATGTCATTGAACGTTACTTTGGATAGCGAATATGGACAAGATAACCGCGTTCACATTGGACAAGGAGAATCGATTGTATTCAATTTGGAAGGAGGAGTTCAAAGAGTACAATGGCGAACTTGGGACATGAGAGATAATTGGATGGATTTAGCAGAATTTACTATTGGAGATGAACAGTTTGATGTCACACATAGTTTGCTTGTAGATCGGCTACGATTCCTTCCAAACAATACTGTTGAAGGTGATCAAGTAATTCTCGTTAGGGCTATCTCAGGTGATGAAGCATCTACAAATTTAGCAGTTGGAATCCACATTATGGGTGAGGAAAAAGTCACATTATCGGATTCAGATAACTCGCTAATTGGGATTTTAGTAGGGATTTTGGCACTATTAGTACTAATACTTCTTTCCGCACTAATTTTTGCAGGTCTCCAATTAAGAAAACAAGGGTACTTCGATTCAGATGAAGGATACCATGAAGAAATGGAATTTGCCACCGAATCAATGATCGATGATAGTGCAGAGGCCACCCCCTATGGGGATTAACGAAGCGATCGTTCTAGCCGCTGGGGCAAGTAAACGCCTAGGTAGTCCCAAAGCATTAGTTGAAGTCGGAGGACAAACTCTTGTTGAGTTAGTATGCAGTAAATTGCAAAGCGCAGGTCTTTCGGTAACAGTAGTTACTCGAAATTCAATCAAACAAAAGATTCAGGAATTACACTCCAATGTTAGTGTGATAGTTAATCCAAATCCAGATTTGGGCCGAACTGGGACAATTCAATGTGGGATTGGATCAATCGGCATCAAACCTATGTTAATCGTACCAGTTGACAGACCCGGATTTAGTCTAGATACTGTAAACAAACTGTGTGAATGCAACGACACAACGATTCCGACCTACAATGAAAAAGGAGGTCATCCAATTGCAATAACTTCTCAGGATTGTGAGAATATATTGCGGGCTGAACCAGACACTCCATTACGTGAAATAATCAGTCCAGATAGGTTAACTGTGGAAGACACTCATCTACACCTAAACATAGACACCAAAGAAGATGTTAACGAACTACTCAAGGTTGCAAAGCATTTGTGATTGAGGGATATTCACCCATCACCCAAAGGAATACTAAACCTACAATAATTGCCGGAAGAGTGGTATGAATTGTTGCCCAAATTGAGGCTACTTTGTGTCTAACCAATAGAGGAAATAGGGCGTCTCCGTCCTGAGATATGGCATTTGCAACTAAAGCTGGAAATGAGATTACTCCCTCGATATATGCAGTAATTGCGATAATTTGAGGCCCACATCCTGGAATAAGGCCAACAGCCGCCGCAAGTAAAACTGCCCCTGTGCCAGATCCATGTTCAGACATATCCGATTCACTAATCCCAGACAATATCATACCGAATTCAAAAACTAGGTAGGCGATTAGGACCCAAAAAGTCACGAATGCTGTTTCAGATGCCGCATGAACCAGAGTTTCGTCGAGTGAATTGAGTTTATCTCCTATGGTAGCCTCTGTGTCATCAGCAAAGAAATTCTTGGAGGAAATATACAGAATGATGGACAAAGAGCTTCACCAGATTTAACCCCACCCAAGTTACGATTCCATCTCGAGTTGTTGGATCCCAGACTAAATCGGGTGAATATTCAGGATCTTGCGCATACCAAATCAGAAGCAAGATTGCAAGACACAAACCGACAGCTGTTATCGCCCACCAAATTCTGTACCCCTGGTGCAATACACGATACCCCCATCCATCTGGAATCTCTCTTGGTAAATCTTCGATAAGTGAATCCTCACCTTCCATTGCCTTTGCAGCATCTTCACCTAATGGTTCGTCTGTTCCAAATTTAGGACCAAATCTGCCTAGAGGGGCTGATGGAGTGACCTCTAACTTATCCACACCATAACCCCACAAAACTCCTACAAGAAAGGAAGTTACGTGGACGACAATAACAGGAGTAAGGAAAGAAGAGTCTTGGAAAACTGCACCAATTAGCACAAAGGCGGCATCACCGAGTGTTGCGATAAGGGTCGCGATTACAGTTCCATAGGTAACATACCCTCTCGCATACATAGGCATGACAATAATCGCTCCACCACAACCTGGAGTCAGTCCCATCATTGCACCAATTACTGGTTGAAACCTAGTATTTTCACGAATCCAGACTACAAATCGACCTGCTGTGACGTATTGTAACCAACTGAATAGAAGAACCATTGCAGCGACAAAAACAGTCACTGCAAGGAAAGCATCTCTCATCGAGATAACTAAGATTTCCAGCGCTTGAGCCGCACTGATGTTGAGTGACATATGAAGCGCCGAGCTGTTTATTCATATGAAAGTTAGTCGAGGCTAACTCTTCATTTTCTTTTGGTGAAAGGCTAATTTCCTTGCGAGCAACAGCAATACCTTGAGTCGCTTCCGGGCAACTATGACCAGCGCCACGCTAGAGTGGGTATTGGATCGATTAAATCGCGGTGAAAGGGTTGCCCTTGCCTCTGTCGTTGAAGCCAGTGGAAGCGTTCCCGGTAAGCCAGGTGCTAAAATGGCCGTCAGCAACTTAGGAAATAGACATGGCACCATCGGAGGGGCTGGGTTAGAACTGAAGGTAGAGAAGCACCTTGGTCAAATGTTGACTGATGAATCCGCCACTAGTAGAGTCGAAACATATGTCTTACATCGTGATGCGAAGGGCCAAGAGGCGACGGCGCTTAACAGCCTCTGCGGCGGCCGCGTAACCGTCTCTCTGGAGGTCTTGAAACCCGTGCCACACATACTAATCGCAGGTGGTGGCCATTGCGGTCTAGCCATCGCTGCTGCTTGTGATAATCTCGGTTGGTCGCACAGTGTTTTTGATGTTAGAAACGAATACGCTGATGGAGAATTATATCCAAATGCGGTAGAACATCATTCAAGCGATGTAAAGGAGTTTATTGCCAGTCTTTCGGATAATGGTTTCATGCGATTTTCAGACGTTCTATTGTTAGGGCATGACTGGTCAGTAGACCAAGATTTGCTAATTGACCTATTATTGAATCGTGGAGAATCCAATCGACCACGCATTGGAGCAATTGGTTCGCGAGCAAAATGGAAGGTTTTCAGGGAGGCAGCAATTTCTGCAGGAGTGTCAGAAAATGCGATTGATTCGGTTCGGTGTCCTATCGGAATCCAAATCGGTGCGGAAAGCCCTGAGGAGATTGCAATCGCAGTATGCGCCGAAATTATGGCTATTGAGAAAGGTGTTCGGGAATAATTTGCAGCATTTTATCTTTGAATATCGTTGCATAGGGTTGAATAGCGCTATCAGAATGTGGAATCAATGCGCAAGGTAGTCCTGAGATGGAATCTCTCAACTATTCAAGGCGCTAAGGAATTGGGGCGCATCTTGCAAATTTGCCAAAGGTTCGAAGTTCTGGCTCATTTAGGAGTGTCTCCAGTTGGAGTAGTTCAATTAGCAGAGATTGAATTACAGGATGGAAAAGAAATACATGAACTAAATGATTTGGAAAGTTTTCAGGTAGTGGAAATCCACGAGGAATCCGAGGATGGAATATTGGCTAGTATACTATGTTCACACAGTTTGGCTAAGTCCGCTATTGAACTATCTAACTTACACCTCCAACCGCCGTATAGCCTGGATGCAGTACGTGGTATGGAAATGAGAGTAACCGGATTAACAGGAGCAATGCGAAGGTTTCTTGCTCTTCTCAGAGTAGTCTTGCCTCCAGACAAAGTAAGTGTCATAACAATGCGAGGAGAAATGGTCAACGGTTGGGACAAAGTTCTGACTACAAGGCAACAAGAAGTGCTATCATTTGCCGTTGAAAGAGGATATTACGAAGAAGGAGGATCTCTAACAATAAAGGAACTAGCAGATGAGATGGGAATCTCTCGCTCAACTTTCGGCGGACACCTACAAGATGCTGAAAGAGCAGTGATGCATAAGGCCGGTTCAGACTTGAGTTGAGTCCGTAGGACTCAGACCGAAGCGTAATAGAATAATCCGCAGTGGAGACTATTCATGGTGCAACACCGGCTACCGATGTTACCATCGGCTGGAGATGTCTCTTGGGTAGCATCGGTTAATGGTGTGAAGAAACAATTGAACATAGTGAATAACGCGATTTTGCTGGATGTATTGAGGGATCAAGCAGGTAGCCTCGGCACCAAAAGAGGATGTGACATGGGGACATGTGGTTGTTGTTCGGTATTGATTAATGGAGAGCCAAGACTATCCTGTCTTACTCTTGCCGCAGAAGCCGAAGGCTGTGAGATTACAACGGTTGAAGGCCTTGCTGATGGACATCACCTACACCCAATTCAAGAGATGTTTGCTGAATGCGGTGGGTCTCAATGTGGCTTTTGTACTCCTGGATTCCTCGTAGTGGCTTCAGCATTACTTGAAGAAAATCCTAGTCCGACAGATGAAGAAATTAAATCTGCGATTGAGGGGAATTTATGCAGATGCACCGGTTATCAACAGATTGTCGATTCAGTTCGGGCCGCATCTGAAATCCTTACCTCAGGAGAATCTATCGAAGATTCAACCTCGCCAAAGAGCGACCCGCACCCCGGATTTTCTGGAGAGTGATTCAATGTCAAAAGACGGTAATGAGGATGAAATGGTTGGTTATAGGCAACAACCGGGGAAGTTNCCTTTTGCCAAACCGGGCTCCGGTGGGAAAAATCAGTTCTCCCGCCCAACTGACAAAGAAATGATACCCGAATCTCAAGGAGGGGACTTAGCCCAACCATGGGGCTCCCATCGACATGACAAATTAGTCAGTGGACAAATAATTGGCAAACCAACTGCCTTAGTAGATGGGAAATGGAAGGTAACTGGCCAGGCTCAGTATGGAGATGACATCAGATTGCCTGGAGAACTAATTGGAAGAATTATTCGCTCTCCACATCATTATGCTCGTGTTTTATCAATCGATTTTTCCAAGGCTCTTGAACTTCCAGGAGTGGTGGCGATTGCAACTGGTGCGGATGCAGAAAATAAGTTCGGCGTTTTACCCGTAACCAAAGATGAACACGCAATGGCTGTCGAAAAAGTCCGTCATGTAGGCGATTTGGTTGCATGTGTTGCAGCAGAAGATGAGGCAACAGCACGGGAAGCTGAACGTTTAATCGAAGTCGAATACGAAATTCTAGATTCTATTCACGACATGCGTGATGGTTTACAAGATAGTGAACACCCTATTCACGACCGAGGGAAATATCACATCGGTGATGCTAACGTCCAGAAGCGGGTTTTCCAAGAATTTGGAGATGTTGATGGAATTGAACAAAATGCGATTGCAAGTCACAAGGAAAACTGGTTATTCGCTGGAGTCAATCATGCTGCAACAGAACCTCATGCAGTGGTGGCAAATTGGGACCCCTCGGGCAGATTGACACTCTACACTCCTCAACAAGTGCCTCACTATGTTCATCGAGCCCTAGCTGATGTGCTAGAAATTCCGATGCATCAAATCAACGTTTACAGAACCTTTGTAGGAGGTGGATTTGGAGGTAAATCTGACCCATTTCCTCATGAGATGTGCTCTGCGATTTTGGCAAGGAAGTCCGGCCGACCCGTTAGAATTACTTTCGACCGTGAGGAGGTATACTGGATCAATCGTGGTCGCCATCCATCCAGAATCGAAATGAACCTCCATGCAGACGAACAAGGTCGTATTTGTGGAATTGAAACCGATGCACTGATTGACGGTGGTGGTTTTGCCTCATTCGGACACGTAACCACCTACTACAACGGAGTTCTACATACAGCCCCCTATGAAATTGGAGCCTTCCATTACACTGGTGCTAGAGTGTGGACCAATAAGCCGGCAAGCGGAGCCATGCGAGGCCATGGGGCTGTAAATTCTCGTTGTGCGGTAGAGACAGGATTAGATGATTTAGCAGAGCAATTATCTGTTGACCCTATTGACCTCAGACTAGCCAATTTACTACCCCCGCATTCCGCTACAATAACTGGATTCAGGGTAACAAGTATAGGAATGCGAGAATGTTTAGAGAGAGTGAAGCAAGAAAGTGGATGGGATGAAAAATTTAGGAAAATGCCACTAGGAAAGGGAATTGGAATAGGCTGTGGATTCTTTATTTCGGGTTCAGGATTACCCATTCATTGGGACCCGAATAAATTCCCACATGCAACAGTCCATCTAAAAATCGACATGGATGGAGGTGTAACAGTCCACACAGGCGCGGCTGATATTGGTCAGGGATCTGACACAGTAGTCGCTCAATCGGTAGCAGAAGTTTTGGGACTCCCTCTGGATTTGATTCGAATCCGGTCTAAGGAATCAGACACCTCACCAGTCGATTTGGGTTCATATTCTTCGAGAGTGACTTTCATGAATGCAAATGCAGCGATTTCAGCAGCAATGCAAATTCGCGATGAATTACTCGATGCTACGGCTGAAATCACCGGGGCGGAGCGGGGGAAATTAGTCATAGGCGACCGCCGTATATTTGCAAAAAATGACCCTGCGGTAGGTGTATCTTACCTCGAAGCCCTTCACAAAGCGCAAGAGGACCGAGGAGCCCTAGTGGCATCAGGCGCATACAGAACTCCTCCTATGGGTCGTACTCACAAAGGTGCAGCCGCTGGATTAGCACCTGCATATTCCTTCTCTGCCTATGTTGCAGAAGTTTCTGTAGATGTTGAAACCGGTCAAACAAAAGTCGACAAAGTTTGGGCTGCTCACGATTGCGGTAAGGCACTGAATCCGCTGGCAGTCAAGGGACAGATAATCGGCTCTTGCCATATGGGGATGGGACAAGTTTTGAGTGAAGAAATGAAGTATGGCAGAAGTGGACATTTGATGAATCCTGACTTATTGGATTACAAGATTCCAAGTGTACATGAAATGCCTGATGTCTTTCCAATAATTGTCGAATCTAATGACCCGGAAGGGCCATTCGGTGCCAAGGAAGCGGGAGAAGGCCCACTTCTTCCTATCCTACCCGCAGTTTGTAATGCGGTTTACGATGCAATTGGAGTTAGGACCGCTGAATTACCAATTACTCCTGACAGATTACTAAGACTCATCGAAAGAAAATGTAAGGCTGAAGGAGTAGATGACCCGTTAGAATTACCGAGCCCGCGACTAGAACATTCTGAACTCCAATCTGTGCTATTGAATAGAGCAACAGAGCATGCAAAGCGCGATCTAGATCGACGGCATAACGAAAATAGAGAACCATACCACAACGGAGCATTGTTTGGATTAGACCCCACAACACCCCCAGACGAAGTCGATGAAAAATGGGCGGTAAATGTTATTCCGTCTGAGGAATATCTGGCTGACCCTCGCTTAGCAGGTAGTGCTTGGAAGCATACAGAAAGAAGACATCGAGGTGATTCCTGATGCGTATGCCTCCGTTCCAATTACATACACCAACTAGCCTCGAGGAGGCAATTTTGATTGCTGGCGATATGACTTCCAAAAAGCAAGAATTTGATTGGGTTGCTGGAGGAACTGACTTACTTCCAAATTACAAATGGCACCTCAACGTCAAAGCAAATGTAATTTCTCTTGCGAAGATAAGTGAATTAACGGAACTCAATGAGACGCACATTGGAGCTATGGTACGACTTCAAGACCTAGTCCAATCAAGTGCTACCCATCCAGTTCTTGCCAAAGCTGCAGATACTGTAGCTAGTATAATGGTCAGGCGTTCTGGGACAGTAGGTGGTAATATTTGCCTTGATACTAGGTGTTATTGGTTCAATCAAACAGAACAATGGAGAGAATCCATAGATTGGTGCCACAAATGTGATTGCGGAACAGAAGCAGATTGCAGAGTGATTCCAAATCAAAACACACTCTGTGTGGCCACCTACCAGGCTGATCTCGCCCCAGTACTAATGTGTCTTGGAGCTACGATACACCTCGCTGGACCAAATGGTACCCGCTCTATGGCACTTAGCGAATTCTTCCAACTTGATGGGATGACTAGGAATGTACTTCAAACAGGGGAATTAGTGACTCACCTTACACTTCCCGAAGATGTTGCGGAATGGCAAGGAGATTACCAGAAATTACGACAACGAGAATCATGGGATTTCCCTGAAGCAGGAGTTGCAGCCGTATGGAAGAAAAACGGATCGGCAAAACCAAGTCAACTTAGAGTGGCTACTACAGGGTTGGAGTCGATTCCAATGCTTCATACAAAACAGGTTGACGAGTGTCTAGATGGATGGTCCGGCGCTGAATCAATTAACGAGTTAGCAGAATCGATTAGAAAAGCTGTGAAGCCAGTTCAAAATACATGGTTCTCACCTTCTTACAGAAGAAAGATGGTGAAGGTGTTAACACGAAGGGCCTGCGCGGGATTAATGGAGGGAGGTTCTTGAGCAGAGGAATTATACCGATTTTTCTAATCACTGCAATAATTATTGCAACAATTCCAAACTCAATGGCTCAACCTGAACCGTCCCTGGGAAATTGGGAACTAGGTATTGAATATCCAGATGAAGACGATAGTAACCCATTCGTAGTTTCCGAGGCAGGCATGGCTTCGATTACAATGTTTGTCGATAATCAAGGTCTGCTCTCTGTAAAGGTTGCTTTTGAGTATGAATTTCCTTTTGATGCAGAAATTATGGGTGCTCCCGAAGATGCGACGATAGAGCCTGGAAATAACGATTCATTCACAATCATGGTTCGAGGTATCGATGTATACGAAATCGATTCTGGTAAAATAGAATCCTTCACAATTACTGCTAATTTACAAGAGAGGAATGGAATGCCTGTTATAATTCCTGAAAATCAAGAAAAAATTGGCGACTTAGAAATTCCTGAAATTTTCTTGCTGAATGTGGAAATTGCTGATCCTGTTGGACCCATGAATTCAGGAACAGATTCAATCCTCAAAGTTACTGTTACAAACGAAGGGAACTCTAGAGACAAAGTTCGCGAATTGGAAGTCACTGACGACTGCCCTCTGATGACTACTGACTCCGGACTTGATGCCTTACTTACAAGGAACATTGAGAAGGGAGGCAAGACTACTGCAGACCTCAAAGTAACTGCCTCAGAAAGTCATCCTCAACGGAATTGTCGAGTAGAAGTTACTGTTGCTTCAGATGGTGCAGATGGGAGTCAGCTTTCAACAGACTTTACACGAATAACCGTTGAACAGCCACCAACAAATAGCCAAGATCCTGATGATCCAGGTGATGAAGAAGACCCTGTGGAAGTGGTCACATCAAATCTCCCTGCTCCCGGGATAAGTGTCATTCTTTGTTCGCTAATTGGCGCACTATTTGTTAATGCTAGAAGAATACAATAATTCAGTTTTCTTTTTTCGGATTTCATCATCAAAATCAACTCACTGGAATAGTGCAATATGCACATCAGACCATGCAAAATTACCATAGTAATGGTGCCCTGTAATCAACAACATATATCTGTGGAATGAGGTTCGCCAAGAAGCGTGGGTGTGCCTAGCCTATGCTAAATCTTTGAATGGAAGGGAATAATTGTGGCTAAAGATAAATCAGAAGAGGCTAATTTCACTAGAATGGTGGTTGGCTCCGTCGCTACCACAATGGTACTTCTGTTAATTCTACCAATGATTTTCGTTGCAGGAAAGTCAACCTACTATTCCGCCTACACTGAAGGCGAAGGAGGAGAGATTAGTTCACTCGCCCAAGTCACTGATATGCGAGATACAATGGCTACCGATGAAGGCTATTTTATCGCGAATACAATGTCTACTCCAATGCTTGTAAATGATTGGAGAGATCCTCATCGAACAGCATTGATGATTATTGGTCCAGAGAAGCCAATCGCTGAAACTGAAGCAGAAGCAATTTACGACTTTGTAACCAAAAATGGAGGCAAGGTTATCGTCGCTGCTGATGGAACAAATGCAAATCGATTGGCTGAGAAATTTGGCGTTACTTTCTTTGATTCTCCACTTAACGACGAAAACCAGTTTTGGATGGAATATGAAGATGGTCAACCAACCGATGGCTCTTGGCTAAACGTATGGGGCCTTGCTGCGGTTTCAGAAGATGTCAACGATATGCCACCATCTTACCTAAGGCAAGGTTGTGTTGATACCGATGTCTTAGAGGAGAATAGAGAAAATTGTAGACTTCCTGTTATGTTCCGTTCCCCTACTGGAATGAAATTCGAACCTCTTCCAGAAGATGACCCGAGTCAGGCATCAGAAAATCAAAGACAAGTTAAGATTCTTTCAACCGCATCCCCATCTGCGTTTATCGATGTACAAGGTAACGGACTTGCAGATGACCAAAGAAACCCAGCACCTGGAGATTTATCCTTGATAATCCGTATCGATTACCCAGGAATTACCACCTTTGACAAGGTTAGCGCGGGTTCCGGCGGATTGGTAGGTGGAAATACTAGGGAACTACAAGTTACAGGTAGTATCGTCTTTGTATCCGATGAAGAGGCTTTCTCAAACAGATTGTGGAGCCTTGATGTTGCGGTTGAAAACGACATGAGTTCTTCCTGCGAACAGCAAGCCAATAACTGCTGGTTAAACACAGTAAGAGAGACATATTGGCAAGGTAACGAACAATACTTCTCCCTGCTTATTGATGATATGATGGAGCATGATAACCCGAAATTGGCTAAATCTATTCGGGATGACAAAAGCGAATTCCAAGTTGTCTTTGATGAAAGTCGACACGTTACTGGAATCATATCCGCCCCATTTGTAGAAACAATGGGTACTGTTGTACTCCTGACTTCGAATACATTCCTCAAGTGGTTGGTTGTTCTAAATGTTGGATTGCTATTGCTAGTTGCGATGATGGTAGTTCCTGAAAAAGAAAACTGGCGTCATATTTTTGACCTTACTAGATTCAAAGAACGACCGCATAAATTGGACCCTAGTTCCTATCGAGAACGAGTGCAAAAAGCACTATTCACTAAAGTTAGAGTTCATCACGACCTAACTAGNGATCAGATGGCGATTAAACCGCCAGCTGAGGTTCAAACGATGATTGGAGATCCAAGACTCGTTGAACTGGCATATAGCCAAAGCAGAAAATATACTCCCCAAGAATTACGTCAACTAATGGTGGCGATAAGACGCTGGGGTAAAAACTGAAACTAACAGAAAATGGAGAGAGAAAAATGACTGAAGAAAAAGCTGCGACAAAAAAGAAGCCTAAGGGCGGCTCAAAGAAGATGAGTGATAAACTCGAAGCCGTCGGTGCAATCGGACAAGCGATTAGCACCGAAGTGCAGAAAGTAATCATCGGAAAGAGCCATGTTATCGACAATGTGTTGGTTAACATCCTGTCCAATGGTAACCTCCTGTTCGAGGATTATCCAGGACTTGCAAAGACCCTGATGACGAATACGTTCGCCGACGCACTCGGCTGTGATTTCAAGCGTGTACAATTTACGCCTGACCTTCTACCAGCCGACATCACTGGAACGAACATCTACGATGCAAAGAAAGGAGAGTTCTCGTTTAAGCCGGGACCGATTTTCTGCAACCTACTATTGTCTGACGAGATTAACCGTGCGCCTCCAAAGACGCAAGCGGCACTTCTGGAAGCGATGCAAGAAAAGCAGGTTACCATCGGAACTGTAACTCACAAACTTCCAGCTCCGTTCCTAACAATGGCAACACAAAACCCTGTGGAACAGGAAGGAACCTACCCTCTACCAGAGGCCCAACTTGACCGATTTATGTTCAAGATGAGTGTTGGATACCCAGACCGTGCAGATGAGGACGAAATCCTTGCACGACGTATTGCTCGAAAGAAGGATGATGTAGAAGTAGAGACAATTACCGATCCTGCTCGTGTGGTTGCCATGCAAACTGCAATCGAGGATGTCTTCGTCGACCCTGCAGTTCGAATGTACATGGTTGAGATTGTATCTCGAACCCGTGAAGACCCAAGAGTTCTNGTTGGTTCTTCGCCACGTGGTTCACAGGCTCTTCTGAAGACAAGTCGTTCCGCTGCTGCAATGCGTGGTCGTGACTTTGTCACCCCAGACGATGTGAAGTCGGTTGCAACCCTAGCGGTGGCTCACCGATTAATCCTCAAGCCGGAACACCAGATTAAGGGTCTCGAGACTGACGAAGTAATCTCAGATATCCTACGTCAGGTGCCAGTNCCTACAGTTTGAGGGCCTTAACCGAATTTAGTAAATGGAGGTAATAGCCGATGGCATGGAGCAGAAAATCAGCCATGTTTGCCGCCCTTGCGGTAGCCATGTATCTGCTTGGACTGGTGTTGAGAAATCAACAACTTGTTACAGTCGCTGTTGTGCTACTATCCTTCCTTACCTATGCTGCATTCCGAACAACCCATGGCGACGTTGCTTCAAGTGGACGTCGCTTGGAGGATGCAGAAGCAGATTCAGGAATTGCTCTCCAATCGATTATCGCAATGCGAAAACTATCCTCTGCGAGAGTTTTCGAGGACGGTGAAATCGATGTTGTCCTTAGGATTCAGAACCGATCTACTCTCTCCAAGGTTCTAGAGGTCCGAGACAGAGTCCCTGAAGTCATGCGAATAAAGAAAGGAGCAAATTATGTTCTGATGGAATTAGGTGGAAGGAAAGAAACTGAAATATCCTATACGATTGAAGCCCCTCTAAGAGGGTTCTATACTATTGGACCTGTTTGCGTCAGGGTTCAGGATGCGTTCGGATTATTCCACAATGAAAGGGAAATTCAGCTCTATGATGACTTCCTTGTATTCCCTAAGATGGAGGATATCAAGGACGCATTGATCAAGAGNAGNGTNCCAAAAATCTTCACNGGCGCCGTCAACATTCGTAACCCTGGCGAGGGTACGAATTTCTACAACTTGCGCGAGTATATTCCAGGAGATCCTATGAAGAAGGTAAACTGGAAGGCTTGGGCTAGATCTGGAAAGATGATGGTAAACGAGTTTGAACGAGACGCAGTTAGCGACATTATATTGATCATCGATAGTCGATCTGTATCTGAAACTGGCCCAGTGAGTCGGAATTCCTTGGTCTATAGTACAAGGGCTGCTGCAAGCCTAGCACAGTATTTCCTGTCTCGAAGAGATTCGGTTGGTTTGGTGACTTATGGCGACGAAATTGTATCGATTGACCGGGACACAGGTAAGAAACAATTGTACGTGATTCTAACTAAATTGGCCGGAGCTATGGCAAAGGGCAACACACCACTGAAAGTAGTCACAAACCGTATTCTACCTCACATTAACCGAGGAAGTCCAATTATTATCCTAAGTCCATTAGAAGATGACCCAACGATAATTGATGCAGTTAGAGACTTCAGGGCTAGAAATTTCGACGTAACCATACTCTCTCCATCAAGCCTTGAGTTCGAGTTCGATGCCAGAAGACTGGATCGTACTGGGTATGAAGTTCTCAAGACAGAAAGGGATATTCTGATTAGTGAACTAAGAGGGTTAGGTGCCAATGTTATGGATTGGGAACCAGACATGATGCTAGTAACCGCGTTAGCCGGAGCAAGAGGATTCTAGGGGGTGAAATTATCGCAGACGACGTCAAAGTAGAGGGTGCTTCCGATACGTCCCATCTATACGATGGAAAGACAGTTAGATCATCCGCTCCAAGCAGAAAAAAGGCAGCGGGTCGACTAAAATCTAGTACCGATATCCCCCAAGATGCTATTCCAGAAGTGCATGTACCATCTTGGATTGAGTCTTTCTTTGGAGGACCTATTGTATCTTCGATGAAGTTCCTTCCAGCTAACCGAACTGTGACCAATTTACAGTTAAGTTCGGCAGGATGTCTAGTACTACTAACCGCCCTTACTCTACTATTCACTCCAGTATCCGGAACCGCTTGGTTTGCTATTGCAAATTTAATTGGCATTCCAATAATCGGAGGAATTATTCATATCTCGATTATGATTATTGGTGCTATTGGAGGTGCTTATGGAATCTTCCAGCGTGATCAGAGAGCATTATTGGTCTCGTACGTAGCAATGCTACTGGTAACCCTAAGGTTCGCAGGAAGTAAGGTAGAGTTCGGATTCAACCTACTACCAGAACAAGAGATTCTACAGAAAATATTGCTAATTGCCTACGCTGTTTTCCTAGTGATGTACTTCGAACTAACCAACGGAATCATTCGATTCTCAATGTTGGATACTTCAATTAGAACTGGTGAAGTATACGTAATGGGTGAAGGGAAAATAATCCGACAATATTACCGAGCGATTGGAATAACTCCAATTGTGGCAGGATTAGTGGCCTTGCTAACCCTTCTCATCAATCTAATCATTCCCGCAATGGTCGGTATCTTCGATGGTGTTCAAGCCGATAGATTGAGGGAATCTGTGGAATTAACTTCCGTTTATGGTGTAGCGCTCGGAACAGCAATGGTGTTCACAGTAATTGCTGCCGCATTTGCAGTAAACTTGCCTCTCCGCCTACAGAAAATGCAAGAAGGACGAGCGAACAAGTGAGTACCCTGATCTACTCTGGGTTAAGGAATCCACCAATTATACCCAAATCTGCTACAACTAATCTAGCAATAGCCTCAACAACAGGTACGGCTCTAGGACCCAATACAGGGTCATGTCTTCCACCTACTTGTAGCGGACGTTGTTCTCCACTAGGCAGGTGCAGGGTAGATTGTTCACGGGCTATGCTACTAGGTGGTTTGAAGTGCACAACAACTCGAATTGGAGCACCGGTTGATCTACCGCCTAGGGCACCATCGGCTTGAGCCGATTCTGAACCTTCCAACTCAGGCGTGATACCATCGAAATGCCACGCATCATTATGTTCAGAACCTCTCATCTTTGATGCTTGAACACCTCTAGAAAATTCAACAGCACGGGCGCCGGGAATAGCCATCATACCTCGTGCTAAAGCCGGTTCTAGGCCATCAAACCAAGGTTCTCCAACGCCTATTGGTAATCCTTCAATAATACACTCTACACTAGAACCGACCGAGTCTTGATCCATCCTAACTTCTTCGATATAGTTAGAGAATAATTCAGCAGCCTCTTGGTCTCTACAATTCAATCGTGCCATTGTTGAATCCTCATCCAGTTCTGTATTTCTATCGAGTAGGAACAATGGTTTAGACTGCAATTCACCAATACTGTGTAAATGGGCGTCAACTTTCCAGCCAGCCTGATTCAACAATCCTCGCAATTGGCTGGCTGCAGTCACCAATCCGTAGGTCAATCTAGCCGATTGAGAGCCTCCTCCTCGCAAGTCGGCTGCACCATCTGTACGGACCATTTCCGGAAGGTCAGCATGCCCTGGACGGGGTTGATCAGGAAGAAAACTGTAATCCTTCGATTTAGCATTCGAATTCCAAGTAAGCAGAAGAATTGGCCAACCTGTTGCCTTCCCTTCATGGACTCCCGAAAGAATCTCGCATTCGTCAGATTCGGAACGCATACTGAGACCTTTTCGTCCAGGCTTTCTTCTCGCGATATCTTCGTTCAATACCTGTAAATCAATCTCTGTTCCAGCTGGAATCCCCTCTACCAGAGCACCTACACATTTTCCATGACTTTCTCCAAAGAGAGTCACGCGGACAGAGTTTCCTAGTCTCATTCCCATTCTTCTCTCTCCCAATGAAGTTCAACACCATGATGAGTTCGTGTGTGGACAAATTCTAAGTCTTCAGATTTGAGATGTTGCTTAACGGGTTCTGTCTGCTCAGTCTCACAGAGAATGGCGATTGCTGGACCAGAACCCGAAATCGCAGCAGGGCAACCAAATCGAAGTTCGATATCTTCGCATATTCTCAATGCTTCTTCATCTCCCATTGCCTCAGCAACCGCTTGCCCGTTCATCCTGAAGGCATCGATCGGAGAGTCATTTCTTAATTTCAAAACAATTTGTTCAAACCTTGGTCGGAGATTCTCAAATGATTGTGCGTCTACAGAGCCCTTCTGCATTTTTCTAAGGACGATTATCACTTCCTTTTCTGGAAATTCAATTTGTTCAATTATTCCGGTTCCTGCCGCATTTGCATCTACTATCCAAGTAGCAGGAAAGTAAGAGCATGCGATATCATCTCTACCTCCTGAGATACTACAACCTGCCTTTGTTTGAATCGTTGAAATTAGATTGAATATGACATTATCACTGAGAATTACTGAATTACCTGTAGATAATGCATTTACTGCAGCAATCAATAATGCTGAACTGGATTTCAGCCCCTTCCCTGATGGTATGTCTGACTTGACAAGCCATCCAAGTTCACCTGAAGGAAGCGGTAAATCTCGTTCTTTCCAAGCTTCAAGCAGCGATTGGAGCAAATTGTGTTCATCTCCCTCGGGAATCGAAGGACCTTCCACTAAACCAACATAGGTCCAAAGTTCGATTGGGGTCGAGCAACCATTGCCACAACCCAAAGCATGCAGCAGACTGATTCCAGCATGAGCCCGGCCTGAACCGTAGACCTTCATCTCTCATTCATCTCCCCTGCGAGTTCTCGACCAATGTGGCGCATACCCGAGGAAAATCGCACAGCGATTTTATCTCCGTTCTGTATTGAGGTAACGCTGATGTTTCCTTCTTCATTGATGAAGCGTACAGTTTCGGCCTGTTGTACAAGCACTTGTGCCGATTGATTATTCCATTCAAAATGAACCAAAAGAAATGGTCTCCTTTCAATTTTCAAGCGACCGATAGTAGCGCTACGAATTTCATTAGAGGGATTTGCGATTGCAACTTGGTCACCTGCAGTTAATTCACTGAGGTATTTTGTTGAGCCATCGGCCATTAAGCAGTAAGCGTGTACCGCCCCTGCATTAACGCGAAATGGTCTTGAAGGGACAAATTCAGAGGGAATGGTTTCTCCATGAATCAAAACTAATGCATTTGCAGAAGAACCGATTAGCATGCCTTCTCCTTCGGAAAGTCTCTCTGTCAAATCAACACAGATTCGTTCACCTACACCCCCTGATTCGACATTGGTGACATTTGCCATAACCAATGATGGAACTGCCTTTCTTTCTTCCAGTTGGACAGAAGCCCTCTCTCCAGAAATCTCCTCTGCAGCATCCCACAATTTTTCATCAGCAGGAAGTAGCAATGCATCAACACCATGTTGCAATGCAAAGGCTGCTCCACTAAGGTCTACGATTTGTGAAATTGCAGCCGCGATTCTAGTACCACTCCCTGCGGCTGCGGCTACGATGTTCTCAAGAGGAATCATAGTCCAATCCGAACATCGAATCAAAATCCAATCAATCATACCAACAAGTGAGATAGCCTCGTCTTGGCCGTGAAAATCATCTAATTGCACCACCGCTACATCATGGTCTGAAGTTTTCAAAACCCGATCTGCTCTATTGGCAAAATCCGAGGACTCCGCACCCTCAAGCCACAATTGCAAATAATCACCTCAAATGTTCTGCGGCTTCAGCAGCGCTCATTGCTTCATGAATCACTGATTTCAGGGCGCGGATATGAGAGGCTGGATCATCTGCTCCAAACACCTGCCTTCCCATGCAGACTCCAGCGCCACCCGCTGAAATTGACTGCTCAACAATTCCAAGTAATTCTGTGAATGATGTTCCACGTGGTCCGCCTGCGATTAGAACTGGGATCGGAACTGCCGAGCATACTGCGGCAAAAGATTCTGCATCTCCGGTCCATGGGACTTTGACAACATCACAACCTAGTTCCCACGCAACTCTTGCAGCGTGGGCAATTCCACCTGTTTTGTCATCATCGGAGACAATTAGATTTGCTCCTCGAGGATATACCATACCAAGCACAGGCATTCCTAGGGCTATTGCCTCGCCGGTCAAAGCTCCCATTTCAACAATCATTTCCGGTTCGTATTCATCACCGAGATTAATCTGAGCTGAACATCCTGTTGCTCCTCGAAATAGGCATTCTTCTGCGGTTGCCACTCGTACTTTGTATCCAGCACGTTCACCAGCATGTTTCGTAGAAACTGACACATGACAAACAAAACGATTCCATCCGGTTCTTTCGACGTGATGACTCAAGGACCCTTTCTGCAAAACGATGGCATCAGCACCTGCTTCGATACAAGAATCGACTACCTCGTCCATCCTTTCAAGTCCCTTTTCTGGATAACCGGAAATACCGTGATCCATTGGAATCCAAACACCCTTCCCACCTGGGAGTAAGCGATTCAACCTCTCGAATAGGGTATCGGCCATGGAACTCCGCCTACACTCCCTCACTTGAAAGGATGCGTTCTGTAAAACTGCAATCATTTCCGCTCCCAAAGGGAGCGGGGTGGAAATTAAACAACTGAAACCTATTGCTTTGCGGATTTAATTCCAAAGAGAAATCTGCTCACTTTTGTACGTCGAACCACTTCGAAAAATGCCCAACAAGTCAGAATTACAAATGCTGTTGCAATAATTACTGCAGGGTAATTTTTCAATCCAAGTTCTGTTGAAATTCTAAGACTAGCAAAAGTGAGTGGCATATGTACAATGTAGAACGGATACACACCTTGATTGAGGTATACGAGATTTTCGCTAGGCTTGTTCAATAGATGAGCTGCCCAAGAAAATATAGTTAGACACCAAAACCATGCATGGAAACTGTGTATCAAACAAGCTAAGATAGTCATTCCATTATGGAAAATATTGCCTTCAAGCCAACCTCCATCAACATAGGGTATACCTGAATCATGCTGCTCGAATCTAAGCCATACAAAGGCGATTGTCCAAAGTAGAGTTAAAATCGAAATTTGCATTCTCCGATTCTCAATAAATTCGTAATACTCATCTTTGGCAGTTATGCAAACATATCCAAATGCAAAGAAAACGAAGAACCAAAACCACTCATAACCGACCCCAATAAATCCAGGAAACCAAGGCTTGAATAGAATCTCAGTCATTGTTAGAATTAGTGGCAAGAGAACGAAAATACCTGCCCCCATTGGAATGCTAAATGGTGCTCGAAGAAATCTAATCAACCCCCCCTCAGGATTATTTCTTACCAGATAAAAGATTGGAGTTAGAATTACAGAATATTGGAATAAATTCCACAGGAACCAAAGATGTCCAAGAGCTAGTAATTTACCAAAAATAGGCACCCAGAAAAGCAAACTTCTCCAAATTATTCCAAATAGAAACCCTTCTGTTAAACCAGCAAGAGTCATTTCTTGGTTACCCAAAATAACCGAACCCGCAAAGCCCATTGTCCAAGCACCAAAGAACATTGGAATTAGCAAGCGTTTGCATCTCTCTGTAAGGAA
>FUFK010039062.1_pt1 | contig 73175 bp, 75 predicted proteins | sample 1021851 | NCBI WGS metagenome assembly FUFK01 (sample SAMEA51879418, study PRJEB19060) | metagenome | reverse complement strand
GCCCTGTTTGATATTCGGTGTTCCATACCTCATGGCCAGTGCAATAGGCACAGAGGTTTTTTCATCGATNTTNNTCTGNAGTCTTTCNGAAAGTACNATNAGCGGNGAACCTTCATCCCACCAGATCTTCTGGTAAGCTTCAGCAGATTTTTTAGGACGGGTATTTAATACAATTCCCTTTACCAGTAGTGTTCTGGCCCAGTATGGCACATCGATCACTCGCTCGTCCATAAGGAATTCGCCTAAATATTTCTTGACATCTTTGGGATCGGTACTGTCTGGAGAACCCAGATTTACCAGCAATACGCCTTTACTCATAATTTTTCTTTTTCAACTCAAAAATAATACTAACTGGTCTATTGAAATGCAATTTATAATTAGTGTTCTCTATGATTCAATAATCAGTTAGCTTACTGACAATGTATATTTCTTCGGCGTGGTTCCAAATTTCTTTTTAAAACCGGCAATAAAGTGACTCGCCGTACTATAACCAACCTTCAGTCCTACTTCGTTTACATTATATTCACCTGTTTCCAGAAGCTTACGTGCATATTCCATTTTATAATCGAACAGAAAGCTATAAACCGAATCGCCATAAATTTGTTTAAAACCTTCTTTTAGCTTTTTAAGACTAAGTCCAATTTCATCTGAAAGTTCCTGCAGGGATGGTGGTTCAGCCATTCTTGCGATCACGATATCTTTNGCTCTNCTTATCTTCTTAATATTCTCNTCATCACTNAAAAACGGACATTGTTCCAGATCTGGATTTTCCGCTTTATTNAAGTANAGACTTAATAATTCAAAAGCTTTCGCTTTAAAATAAAGGTTTTTGATACTGGGAGTCAGATTGAAATTCATGATCTGGTTTAATACCACCGCGGTTGAAGGCGACACCTGAGCATCCTTATAGTATTTTTTATCCTTATTGTCACCACTCAAAAAGGTGATATAATCNGCTTCCTGAGAAAATAAAGCGTGAAATTTCTTAATGGAGATAACCAAAGAAATCAGCCAGCTCTCCTTTTCCATGGATAAATGCAGTGGTAGATCGCGCTGAGGATTGTACAGTAAAAGTGAATTCTCTTCAGGAAGTGGTAATTCNTAACTNCCGCTATTGAATAGAAACTTGCTGTTTCCCTTNACATTAAAGTGGAATTGAATAAAACTATTATCTATTTCGCGGGACATGATCTTATTCTCATCTGTGTCATTCTGAAACTTCAGAATATAGAAACCATCTTCGATCTTGATTTCTTCTGAAATACTTACAGCGTTATTTTTTTTGCTTTCATCCATCCTCGGAAAATTTATTTATTTAGAATCAGTCTAAACAAATCTATTCACAACAGCTTTGTTTACTACAAAAATAGCGCATTTTGAAGATTCGGACTTTAAAAAGCTGATAAATATCATCTATCGACACATTTAGTGCCTCTAGCGTTATTTTTTGAAATACTCTTCTGCTATTTTTGCAAGCGTATTTCCAAATCGATACATGGAAGATTATCACATTTCAAGAGGTAAGCATTTTTATACGATAGGTTTAAGCTACAAAAAGGCTGATGCCGAGATCCGGGGACATTTCAGNCTTACGGAACAGGCGAAGGAAAATTTGTTGAAACAGGCCGGCCGCGAAGGTATCGATGGTATTCTCTTAACTTCCACCTGTAATCGTACTGAAATTTACGGTTTCGCAGAACATCCNTTCCAGTTGATCAAATTGCTTTGTGAGCATACTCATGGAACGGTTGANGANTTTGANAANGTNGCCTACGTNTATAAGAACAAACAGGCGATTACTCATATGTTNAGGGTTGGAACAGGACTGGACAGCCANATCCTGGGNGANTTTGAAATTATNAGTCAGTTAAAGGTTGCTTTTGTACGTTCCAAAAAGCTCGGACTGGTAAATGCATTCCTGGAAAGATTGGTAAATGCTGTGATCCAGGCCAGTAAAAGAATTAAGAACGAGACAGAGATCTCAAGTGGAGCGACTTCAGTTTCATTTGCCTCTGTACAGTATATATTAAAGAATATAGAGAATGTTTCAGATAAGAACATTCTTCTCTTCGGAACAGGGAAAATAGGACGTAATACCTGTGAAAATCTGGTTAAACATACCCGGAATAACCATATTACCTTAATCAACAGAACAAAGGATAAAGCTGAGAAGGTTGCCGGTAAATTTGATCTTATCGTTAAGGATTATGCAGATCTCCAGGCAGAGATAAGAAATAGTGATATTTTGATCGTTGCTACCGGAGCTCAGAATCCTACCGTTTCCAAAGAACTTATCTATTCTAAAAAAGANCTTTTGATCCTTGATCTTTCTATTCCGAAGAACGTTTCAGAAGATGTTGAAGAATTGCCGAACGTGCAATTGATTCATCTTGATCATTTATCGCAAATGACCGATGAAACCCTGGAAAGAAGAAAACAATTCATTCCGCAGGCAAAAGAGATCATTACTGAAGTTGAAAACGACTTCAANCAATGGCTGGAAACAAGAAAGTTTGCTCCAACGATCAAAGCTTTAAAGAAAAAGCTAAGATCCATGAAGGACGATGAACTGGACTTCCAGCGTAAAAAAATGTCGGATTTTAATGATGAACATGCTGAAATAGTAAGCAATCGTATCATCCAGAAGATCATGAAACATTTTGCAAATCACCTCAAAGGAGATACTGAAACCACGNANGAAAGCCTGGAATTGATCCACAAAGTCTTTCAACTCGAAGAAGTTAGCAAATGAGCAAAGTAATTCGAATTGGCACNCGCGATAGTGAATTAGCGATGTGGCAAGCNCGCACCGTACAGAATGCACTGGANCGAACTGGTCATAAAAGTGAACTGGTTCCTGTAAAATCTACTGGCGACCTNAATTTAGATCAACCTTTATATGAAATGGGAATCACNGGGATTTTTACGAAAACCCTGGATGTTGCCATGATCAAAGGTGAAGTAGATATTGCTGTTCATTCCATGAAAGATGTTCCTACGGCTCTACCAAAAGGAATTGTGGAAGCAGCAGTGATGAAACGAGCGAGCAATAAGGATATTCTGGTTCATAAAGGAACTGACTTTCTGGAAAACAAGAAAGGAAAGATCGCTACAGGTAGCCTACGCCGAAAAGCGCAATGGTTGCACAAATATCCAGATCATGAGGTCGTGGATCTTCGCGGGAATGTTAATACCCGAATGCAAAAACTGGAGGATAATGACTGGAATGGTGCCATATTCGCAGCTGCCGGACTGGAGCGTATCGATATTAAACCAGAGAACTTTATTGACCTAAACTGGATGATCCCTGCGCCGGCCCAGGGTGCGATGCTTATTGTAGCCATGGAGAAAGACGAAGAAAGTCGTAAAGCACTAGCTCTTTTAAACCACCAGAAATCTCAAATTTGTGTACACATTGAACGTGAATTTCTCAAAGTTCTTGAAGGTGGTTGTACCGCTCCAATTGGAGGCCTAGCCAGAATTCAAGATGGTCATATTCATTTTCATGGAGCACTTTTTAGTCTTGATGGTTCTAAGAAGATAGACGTTGAAAAAAGCGTTCCGGTTTCAGAAGTGAATGGATTAGGAACGATCTGTGCTCAGGAGGTATTGAATAATGGAGGTCGTGAATTGATGCAGCATATTAAAACTGCTTTAAATAATTGATGAATGCCTACCGTACTTTCCACGAAAAAACTAGCACTCAACCAGAAGGAACTACTTTTAAATAGTGGGATTGGATTCGCGGAGTATAATGCGATCAATATAGAATTTCTGAATTTTGATCTACCAGAACTTACTATCCAGAATGCCATTTTTACCAGCAAGAATTCACTAAAAGCAATTAGATCAAAAAATCTGAATATTATCAATTGCTTTTGTGTGGGGAAGAAAACTGCAATATTGGCGAAGCAGATGGGTTATAATGTTCTGGAAACTACAGCCTATGCTCATGAACTGGCAAATAACATCATCCACAATTATCCTGATCGGGAATTTCAGTTTTTCTGTGGGCACTCGAGACTTGATGAACTTCCGGAGATGCTTCAGCAGCAAAATATACCGCTTAAGGAAATTAAGGTTTATAATACTACGTTGAACATTCAGCAATTTCGTTCAGATTACGACGGAATTCTATTTTACAGCCCAAGTGGTGTGAAAAGCTATACCAGCAAAAATACGATTGACTCCATTGCGTTTTGTATTGGAGATACTACAGCTTCCGAAGCTAAAAAACATACTACCAGCATCGTGACTCCGGGAACTCCCGGCATTGAAAACCTGATCGCCGTGGTAGCAAAAACATTTAGAAAAGACTTAAAACATCAGCAATGATCAAGAATGACCTTTTTTTAAAAGCACTTAGAGGTGAAAGCGTAGAACGTCCACCAGTTTGGATGATGAGACAGGCAGGAAGATATCTTCCTGATTTCATGAAGCTTAAAGAGAAATACGACTTTTTTACCCGTTGCCGTACTCCTGAACTTGCTACTGAAATTACGGTAATGCCTATTCGCCAGGTAGGTCCGGATGCAGCAATACTTTTTAGTGATATTCTTGTAGTTCCACAAGCCATGAACATCGAGGTGGAGATGAAGCCTGGTGTTGGCCCGTGGTTGCCAAACCCAGTAGATACTCCCGCAAAAGTGGAACAGGTAATCGTACCAGATGTGCAAGAAACTCTCGGCTATGTTTTTGACGCGATCAAGCTTACAAAACAGGAATTAAATGATGAGGTACCACTTATAGGATTCGCCGGTTCTCCATGGACCATTCTATGTTACTGTGTACAGGGACAGGGATCTAAAACCTTTGATAAGGCAAAAAGATTCTGTTTTATGGAACCTATCGCTGCGCATAAATTACTTCAGAAAATTACTGATACTACGATCGCTTACCTGAAAGAAAAAGTAAAAGCCGGTGTAGATGCCGTGCAGCTTTTCGATTCCTGGGGAGGATTGCTGGAGCCTAATGATTACAAAGAATTCTCATGGCAATATATGCAACAGATCATCGATGCTNTNAAAGATGAAGTTCCTGTAATTGCTTACGGAAAAGGNTGTTGGTTTGCCTTNAAAGATATGTCACAATCTGGAGCAGCTGCTCTTGGAGTAGACTGGACNTGTGATGCNCGAAATGCNCGTTATTTAAGTGGCGGNCAGATCACTTTGCAAGGGAATTTTGATCCTGCCAGGCTTTATTCNAAACCAATCGANATTAAATATATGGTGAACGATATGATNAAAGCCTTTGGAAAAGATCGTTATATCGCNAACCTTGGNCATGGTATTTTACCAAATATTCCCGTGGATAATGCGAAAGCTTTCGTAGACGCTGTTAAGGAATATAGAGAATAAGCCAATACTAAAAATTACAAGAATCTAACCCAAGCAGAAAAGTCTTCATGAGCATGAAAGAGCAGTTTTACAGATATATTGAGCAATTGCAGGATTCGATCACTTCAAAACTGGAGGAGATCGATGGCGGCGCCAAATTCAAAGAAGATATCTGGAAAAGAAATGAAGGCGGTGGCGGTAGAACCCGTGTGATCGAAAATGGAAATGTATTCGAAAAGGGAGGTGTGAACATTTCTGCTGTTCACGGTCCACTGGCTCCGGCCATGCAAAGTTATTTCAAAGTTGGGGATGTTGACTTTTTTGCCTGCGGACTCAGCCTTGTACTTCATCCTAAAAATCCAATGGTTCCAACGGTTCATGCCAATTGGCGCTATTTTGAAATGTATGAGAAAGACGGTACTGTGATCGACCAGTGGTTTGGTGGCGGTCAGGATCTTACTCCTTATTATCTATTTGAAGATGATGCTAAACACTTTCATTATACCTGTAAGAAAGCTTGCAATCCTCATGGGTTTTCTTTCTATTCAGATTTTAAGAAGAAGTGCGATGAATATTTCTGGAATGGACATAGAAATGAAGCCAGGGGAATNGGCGGACTTTTCTTCGATTATTTAAANGANAATGACCGNATGAAGATTGCCGACTGGTATGATTTNGTGACCGATGTTGGTGATTCATTTTTACAGGCNTATGTCCCGATCGTGGANAAACGNANGAATTTGCCTTATTNNGAAGAGAATAGAAAATGGCAGGAAATTCGACGTGGACGNTACGTAGAGTTCAATCTTGTACATGATAAAGGAACTTTGTTTGGNCTAAAGACCAACGGAAGAATAGAAAGTATCCTNATGAGCCTTCCACCNCACGTNCAATGGGTTTATGATCATCATCCTGAACCTGGAAGTGAAGAAGANAAACTCATNCAGGTGCTTGAAAGACCTGTAAACTGGGTTTAAAATACACTGCNCNTGCAGCAATACTAAAAAATTCANACAATGCTTAGAAGAAANCGAAGACTACGTACGAACGAATCTGTAAGATCACTNGTTAGAGAAACTTTTATTTCTCCAAACGATTTCNTGGTGCCAATTTTTGTGGTAGAAGGAAAACAGGTTAAGGANGANATCGCTTCCATGCCCGGTTATTATAGATATAGTCTTGATCTTNTAAAGCAGGAAATAAAAGAATTATGGAGCCTTGGTTTAAAGTCGGTTTTGCTTTTTGTAAAGGTCCCGGATGAATTAAAAGACAATAAAGGTACTGAAGCTATAAATCCAGATGGATTGATGCAAAGAGCCGTGAAAACTGTGAAAGATGTCGCGCCTGAAATAATCATCATGACAGATGTTGCCCTGGATCCATATTCTTCTTATGGTCACGATGGGATCGTTAATGATGGTAAGATCCTGAACGATGATACTACCGCGATCCTGGCAGAGATGGCTTTATCTCACGCGAAAGCAGGTGCAGATTTTGTAGCGCCCAGTGATATGATGGATGGCAGAATCTTTGAGATGAGAACTTTACTCGAGGATGAAGGTTTTCATGACACAGGCATTATGAGCTATTCTGCGAAATACGCTTCCGCGTTTTATGGNCCGTTTAGNGATGCTCTGGATTCTGCTCCAGGNTTTGGNGATAAGAAAACCTACCAGATGGATCCTGCCAATCGGGATGAAGCTATCAAGGAAACTTTGATGGATATNGANGANGGTGCAGATATCGTNATGGTGAAGCCGGGTCTNTGTTANCTGGACATTGTTCGTGACATTAAGAATGCTGTAAACGTACCTGTTGCCGTCTANCAGGTAAGTGGTGAATATGCCATGATCAAAGCTGCGGCAGAGAAAGGATGGCTGGACCACGACGCTGTGATCCTGGAACAGTTAACTGCTATAAAGCGTGCCGGAGCGAATATGATNGCCTCATATTTCGCAAAAGATGCCGTGAAATTAATTTCCTGATTTTTAGAAAAATATAAGACTGCTTCTGTTTCTGCAATCAGNTTTTGGCTTAACATTGTTGTATGAAATCCAGTAAATTTTTATGGATAAGCCTANTACTGCTTCAGGTATTCCTGCTAGCTGGTACNAATGTTTATGCTACCGGAGTTTCTTCGGAAATAAAGCCTACTGATGAATTTCAGTNTANTCAGGCGCATAGTAACAAGAATGCTTATCTGCCNGATGAAGTTTTTTCTTNNTCTGAAAAANTAAATGCTGAAGAGTCCNATTTTTCAAAATTNTTNGGAAGCCTTGATAGTTTTGAAGNGGTANNTTCAGAAGNAAAAGNAGGTCTACAGATTTTNACAAATTTCAGGTTTCAGTTTCNCCTGAAGAAAATTCTCTATCCATTCCATAGTTTCTGGTAAATAGAATGAATTACATCATGCTGATTAAGGTTTGTATACCTGAAAAGCATCAATTATTTCATTTTAAATACTAAATCAATATGGATACTATATCTCTAATTTTAGGGCTGGGACTTCTGGCTCTTTTCGCAATACCTATTATATACCTTATTTTAAAAAGTAACGCTCAAACCTCAAAAGTGAAGAAACGAGCTTATGAGTTTGCTACAGAAAATAAACTAAAAATTGACGAGTTTGAACAGGTTGGAAACACGATTGTAGCACTGGACGTGAGCAATAAAAAAATAATTTTCAGCAATGCCGAAAGTGAGGATCATTTTGAGATCATTGATCTTAATCAATATGCTACAATACATTTGCAGCAGGATCTACAGGCAGGAAATTCAGAGAAAATTCAGTTTCTGGCTTTAAATTTTGCTGCAAGGCAAAAGCAAAGTACAAAGTCTATATGCTTCTACGATGAAGCCGGTAGTGANATTATTGCTCCTGAAATACGATTACANCAGGCACGAAAATGGGAAACTAAAATAACTCCTTTGATCGCTGCTTNAACCATCAGCAAAAATCCAGAAAGGTCTTTCCAGTACGAAAGACCTTTTTGTTTTATAATTTCTTTTTAAATATTTGAATTGAGAATACATAAATTAGCCATTCTAACTTATTAAAGTGCATGGGATTACTGATCATTTTTGCCGTATTATCAATATTTTTCTCNTTTATGTGCTCCATTCTGGAAGCCACATTANTNAGTATTACACCATCATATATAAAAATTAGGAAAAAGGAAGGAAAGAGTTACGCTAAAGATCTGGCAAATCTAAAGAAGGATATAGATAAGCCGCTTATCGCAATTCTTACCATAAATACCATTGCACATACCGTGGGAGCTATTCTTGTGGGTGTTCAGGCTGAAAAGACTTTTGGTGATGGCGGAAATTCTGTGATGATCGTATCAGCGCTCATGACCCTGGCCATTCTTGTACTTTCTGAAATTATTCCGAAGACCATTGGAGCTACCTACTGGCAATCATTAGGTAATTTCACCGCCAAAGCACTTAATATCATGATCTTCCCACTTAAGTACACGGGTATTTTGTGGCTAATGATGCTTACTACAAAATTGATCGGAAAATCTGCGCATGTAAGTACGATGAGCCGTGAAGAATTCGCTGCAATCACCGATGCTGCAGAAGAAGAAGGTGTTTTTGAGGAAAGCGAAACGACAGTTATCAAGAACTTACTCGTATNTAAATCTATTGAAGCTAAAGATGTGATGACCCCATTTTCAGTAGCGATCGTAGAGGACGAAAGTATGAGTCTAAGCGATTTCTATTCTAACCATAAGAACCTGAAATTCTCAAGAATCCCTGTCTATAAGGAGAAATCAAATAACGTTTCTGGATTTATTCTGAAAGATGATGTTCTNGAAGCGATGATCGATGAACATGGTGAGCAACCTTTAAGTAACATAAAAAGGGATATNCTGGTTACGAATGACAATACGCCTATTCCTGAATTGTTTGAGATCTTCGTTGAAAAACGCGCTCATATTTCCATGATCGTGGATCAATTTGGTAATACCACCGGAATTGTAACCATGGAAGATATTATCGAAACACTCTTAGGGCTGGAGATCATGGACGAAAGCGATAGTGTGGAAGACATGCAGGTACTTGCCAGAAAGAACTGGGAAAGACGCGCAAAACGCCTCGGACTCATCCAGAGAAAACAGGACCAGGAGACCTCTTCTACTTCAGATAATAATGATGAACCTGATGGAGATGAAACAGGCAAGCATTAGAACACCACTTGGTATCGCAACGTTCATTGGAGATGAAAATGGAGTTCAGGAAATAAAAGTTGATGATTCTACCGATGAATCTTCCGAAATACCTGAAATCCTTCAGACAGCAATTTTACAACTTCAGGAGTATTTTTCAGGACGAAGACAGCAATTTGATCTAAAACTGAATCCGAAGGGAACCGACTTTCAGAAGAAAGTCTGGGAAGAACTCATAAATATACCCTATGGAACTATAGTATCATATCTTGAACTATCCCGTAAACTAGGCGATGAGAAAGCAATTAGAGCCGTGGCCTCTGCAAATGGAAAGAATCCGCTCTGGATCGTTGTTCCCTGTCATCGCGTAATTGGAAGTGATGGTTCTCTCACTGGTTACGCTGGCGGTTTGCATCGTAAGAAATGGTTACTGGATCTGGAAAACCCACCTTCCCAACAAAGTCTGTTCTAAATTTGCTATTTTCAGAGCATGAAAAAGATTTTCAAGCTACTCCTCTACATTGTGCTATTTATCGTTGTTCTTTCCATAGGTCTTTATGTGACAGGTCATGGATATATTTTGAGAGCTGTCCAAACCACTTATTTAAACGGACACAAAACTGCTTTTATCGATGATCATCCCTACTTTGAAAATGCCATTATAGAAAATGGAGAAGACATTCAGGAATGGCCGCTGGCAAAAGATTTTAATAGTATCAAAGCAACCAGAAGTCTGGATAGTCTGCACAAAGAACTGGAGACCGCGGCCTTTTTGATCATTCAGAATGATAGCCTGGTCTATGAAAATTACTATCAGGAATATGGTACTGAGAGTCAGACGAATTCTTTTTCCATGGCTAAAAGTGTGGTTANCTTACTTATGTACAAGGCAATCCAGGATGGATACCTTGAAAATATCGAGCAGCCTGTAGAAAACTTTTTTCCTCAGTTCGACAAAAAACTTAAAATCGGAGATCTTTCCTCGATGGCTTCAGGGCTTAACTGGAATGAAAATTATTACAATCCATTTGCATCAACTGCCCGTGCCTACTTCGGAAAAGATATTCGGGAGCAGGTACTGGATTTGAAAGTGATCAAAACTCCAGGAGAGGAATTTGAATATCTAAGCGGAAATACACAATTGCTCGCTATGGTCATTGAAAAGGCTACTGGCAAAACACTGAGTAACTACTTAAGCGAAAGTTTCTGGAAACCAATGGGAATGAACGATAGTGCGCTCTGGCAATTGGATAGTAAAGATTCTGCCATGGAGAAAGCTTACTGCTGTATCGCCACCAATGCGAGAAACTTTGGGAAATTTGGAAAATTTTTACTGAATAACGGTAACTGGAATGGCGAGCAACTATTGGATTCTGCCTATATCGAACAGCTTTCTAAACCCAGGTTCGAAGATTCACCTTACTATGGCTACGGCTTCTGGCTAAGCGATTATAAAGATAAAGAGATCTATTATATGCGGGGTATTTTAGGACAATACGTGATCGTTATTCCTGAGGATGAGCTCGTAATCGTGAGGCTGGGTGAAAAGCTTATTCGCAAAGATGATGATAAACATTATGAAGATTTCTATCGCTATATAGACGAGACCTACAAGATGATCGGGAATCGTAAACATTGATATTCACGATTAGAACATAAAAAAAGCCGGAATAAATCCGGCTTTTTTTATAACTGCATTTCAGGAATATCGCCTTCGACGATGAGTTTTCCTTCCGTAGCATTTTGAACGTCTTCCACACTTACACCCGGTGCCGTTTCAAGCAATTTAAAGCCATTATCGGTTACTTCTATNACCGCTAGGTTAGTTACGATCTTAGTAACGCAGCCAACGCCTGTAAGCGGCAGAGAACATCTCTTCAACAACTTAGACTCTCCAGCCTTATTAGTATGCATCATTGCCACAATAATATTTTCTGCTGAAGCGACCAGATCCATCGCTCCTCCCATTCCTTTNACCATTTTCCCCGGAATCTTCCAGTTGGCGATATCTCCGTTCTCAGCTACTTCCATAGCTCCAAGGATCGTAAGATCTACATGCTTCCCTCGAATCATACCAAAACTCGTGGCAGAATCGAAGAAACTTGCTCCGGGTCTGGCAGTGATCGTCTGTTTCCCGGCATTTATAAGATCAGCATCCTCTTCTCCATCCAGGGGGAAACGTCCCATTCCAAGTATTCCATTTTCACTCTGGAACTCTACCTGAATATCGTCGCGAACAAAATTTGCCACTAATGTTGGAATTCCTATTCCAAGNTTTACNTAATATCCNTCCTTTACTTCTTTAGCAATTCGTTGTGCTATTCCGTTTTTATCTAGTGCCATCGCTTAATCTTTTTGTCTAACCGTACGTTGTTCAATTCTCTTCTCGTAATCCTTTCCCTGGAAAATTCTTTGTACAAAAATTCCCGGAATGTGGATATGGTTAGGATCCAGTTCTCCAGGCTCTACGAGTTCTTCCACCTCAGCTACGGTAATCTTCGCTGCACCACACATAACCGGATTAAAGTTTCTGGCTGTTCCTTTAAAAATAAGGTTCCCAGCTCTATCCCCTTTCCAGGCTTTTACGAAAGCGAAATCTGCCTTGAAAGCTTCCTCAAGTACGTACATTTTTCCATCAAACTCTCTGGTTTCCTTACCTTCTGCAACTTCAGTTCCATAACCTGCTGGTGTATAGATCGCAGGAAAACCTTGTTGTGCTGCCTGACATCTTGCTGCAAGCGTGCCCTGCGGAATTAATTCCACATCAAGTTCACCGCTGAGCATTTGTTTTTCGAAAATAGCATTTTCTCCTACATATGAGGAGACCATTTTATCGATCTGTTTCTTGTGAAGTAATTGCCCAAGTCCAAAATCNTCTACACCCGCATTATTNGAAATACAGGTTANATTTTTAATATTAAGGCGTACCAGTTCAGAAATGGCGTTCTCCNGAATTCCGCAGAGTCCAAAACCACCTAGCATAAAAGTCATTCCGTCTTCTACACCTTCTGTAGCCTTCTGTACGCTATCAACCGTTTTTATGATCATTTTTTCAGAATTTAATCCGAAAATACAAAATTTAAAAGGTCAACACAACGACTGAAGTTGGCTTAACTGAATATTTCAGAATTATTATACTGAATTACTGAAGATTATTTAAAAATCAAGCTCGTCTGGAACCGAATCATCATTTGAACTATCTGAATTATAGCTGTCACAATCTGTTGCTATGCTCAAATTCTCCGGTCTTTCAAAAGCTTCTTTGGAAACTTTAAGATCTGGATTTGCATATACATCTTTCATATACATTCCCCAGATTGGTAGTGCCATGGTGGCTCCCTGACCNTACTGTATTCCTGGAAAATGCACNGCGCGATCTTCTGCTCCNACCCANACTCCTGTGACAAGGTCTGGTACCATTCCCATAAACCAACCATCACTTTGGTTTTGAGTGGTCCCTGTTTTACCTGCAATCGGATTTTTAAAATCGTAAGGATAACCGGTCATCACATCCTTATAAAATGCATTGGTGGTTCCCCAGGTATTACGGAGTCTGGTCCCTGAACCTCCCTGAGTTACGCCCTCCAATAGGTTTACAGTCACGTAAGCCGCTTCTTTGCTAAGAACATCCCTGGTTTCTGGAACATTTTGATAAAGCACAGTTCCGTTTTTATCTTCAATACGATTTACCATTACTGGTTTGATATAAACTCCCTGGTTCGCAAAAGTGCTGTATGCAGAAACCATCTCAAAAAGACTGATATCTGCTGTTCCCAGTGCGATCGAAGGTACTGCAGGAACATTTTCAGTATCAATACCCAGTTTTCCAAGTAGATCGATCACGGGTCCTGGACCGGTTTTATCGATCAATCGCGCAGTAATGGTATTTACAGATCTCGCCAGCGCCTGTTTGAGCGAAAGCATTCCTGAATATTCATTATCACTGTTTCTGGGTGCCCAGTCTTTCATGTTCCCATGTTTACCGGCCTCGATCGTAAATTTAGATCTTGGTAANGTATCACAGGGTGAAAATTTAAGCTGATCTATTGCAGTTGCGTACACAAAAGGTTTAAAGGTAGAACCTACCTGCCTTTTCCCCTGCTTAACGTGCTCGTATTTGAAATGCTTAAAGTCAATTCCTCCNACCCAGGCTTTTACTTCGCCGGTTTGAGGAACCATAGACATCATACCTGCTTGCAAAAATGCTTTATAGTAAAGGATTGAATCACGCGGAGTCATCACTGTATCGATAGTTCCTTTCCAGCTAAAAACTCTCATTTCCGCTTTCTCTTTGAAGGATTTCTTGATCTCAGCATCAGATTTTCCCTGTGCTTTCATTTTCTTCCAGCGTGCAGAAACTCTCATCGCATTCTGAATACTAGACTCTACCTCATCTTCTGTAATATCGCGGAAAGGAGCCGTTGGGTTCTTTTCGTTCTGGCGATCAAATGATTTCTGAAGGTTAGCAATGTGGCTGGTAACTGCATTCTCTGCATATTCCTGCATTTTAGAATCAATGCTGGTGTAGATCTTGAGTCCGTCGCGATATAAACTGTACTCAGATCCATCAGGTTTTGGATTTTCTTCGATCCATTCTTTCATGAAACCCTGAAGGTAAGCTCTAAAATAAGTGGCCATTCCTTCATCATGTCCTTCCGGTGTAAATTCAATTTTCATTGGTAATTTCTGCAGAGAATCTGTTTCCTGTTCAGAAATAAAACCGTTACGATTCATTTGCTCAAAAACCTGGTTTCTTCTGGATTTAACCAGTTCCGGTCTTCGCATTGGGTTGTAAAGTGCCGAGTTCTTAAGCATTCCTACCAAAACTGCCGACTCTTCTATTTTCAATTCTGAAGGTTCCTTATCAAAATAGATCTTGGAAGCGGAACGAATTCCCACCGCCTGGTAGATAAAATCGTATTTATTGAAGTACATGGTAATGATCTCTTCCTTCGTATACTGTCGCTCCAGTCTCGTTGAAATGACCCATTCCTTTACTTTCTGAAACACCCGTTCCACATCATTTTGCGCAACATCTTCAGTAAATAATTGTTTTGCTAACTGTTGAGTAATAGTACTTGCACCACCTCTTGTTCCCAGGTAAACCGCAGCTCTGGCGGTTCCTTTCGCGTCGATTCCTGCATGCTGATAAAAACGTTCATCTTCAGTTGCGATTAAAGCCTGTACCAAATGATCTGGCAGATCTTCATATTTGATCGGGGTTCTGTTCTCGCTGTAATATTTACCAAGGGTTTCTCCATCTGCGGAAAAGATCTCGGTAGCAAGGTTGTTTTCAGGATTTTCGAGTTCATCAAAAGAAGGCATCTTTCCGAAGAATCCCCAACCTGCAAAAAGAAAAATTAGAATTCCGGCTAGAATTCCAATTCCGAATAATGTCCAGAAACCTACGATATACTTGCGATTACTATGCGCTGGTTTCTTTGTTTTCTTGGTAGTAGCGGCCATTTATATGCTAAAAATTAATTGTCGTTCTTTTCAATTCTGAATCCTATATCGGTAATTCCTTCCAGTTCTTCGATTCCGTCCACATCACCATTCTTGCGCATCGCCTGTTGTATGCTCACTTTATAATTACCCGATTCTTCAAATTTCACATCTTCCTTATACCAGAGTTTACTTTCCTTGATATCTCCATAACCTTCACCTAGCCATTTCCCATCTGGCTGTGCCATTTCATACTCGAGAGTATCGCTAATCACCTTTCCCTGCGGGAACCTTATCTCGGTTATTAAAAACAAATTACTGTAAGCGTACTGGTTATTGTTCCGCACATTGATAAAAAGATCATACACCTTTGTAGAGTCCAGTTCCTCCAGCTCAAAGGTGACCAGTGAATCTTTATGCCATTTCTGTACCGCCTGGTATTCATCAAAAACCCGTTTTTCATCACAGCCAACTGTAAGCGCTGAAACAAAAATTAATAGGCAAAAAACTTTACGCATTCTTAGACTTTGTAGGGTTTGGTTTGCGTTTCTTTCTTTTCTTANTTCGTTTCTTACTTTGTTGCTGTTTTGGTTTATCAAAACGCGTAAGACTATCTTCACCTCCTGAATTATTGAATCCTTTCGATTTTTCTTCGCTCAGGATCACTTCTGTTTCATATTCTTCCAGGCTAGTAGCTGCTTCACCTTTTTTGTTCAGTGCTACGATCTTATTGGCCTGTTCCGGACTCAACTGGTGCCAGTTCATCCATTCTCCTTCATAAGCATACCAAAGAGCACCTTTAAAAATGTCAATTTTTTGACATACGGCAGTTCCTTTCTTGGTCTTTAACTTAACGTCGGTTTTTGGAAAAGATTTTAGTGCTTCCAGATAAGTATCCAATTCATAGTTCAGGCAGCATTTCAATTTCCCACATTGTCCTGCAAGTTTTTGAGGATTAAGGGATAATTGCTGATATCTCGCTGCTGAAGTGCTAACAGATCTAAAGTCTGTAAGCCAGGTAGAACAACATAGTTCGCGTCCACATGAACCAATACCTCCTAGTCTGGCCGCTTCCTGCCGAAGTCCGATCTGCTTCATCTCAATACGGGTATTGAATTCCCGTGCGAACTCTTTTATTAATTGTCTAAAATCCACACGATCTTCCGCAGTATAGTAAAAAGTAGCTTTGGAACCATCTCCCTGGAACTCGATATCGCTAATTTTCATGCTTAGATTAAGCCTGATAGCGATCTGTCTTGATCGTTGTTTGATCTTTTCCTCACGTTCTCTTCCTTCCTGCCAGACATCGATATCTCTTTGAGAAGCTTTACGGTAGATTTTCAGAACTTCTTCGGAATCCTGCGCAACTTTTTTCTTCTTCATCTGTACGCGAACGAGCTCACCGGTAAGACTAACCTGTCCTACATCGTGACCCGGACTGGCTTCCGTAGCAACTACATCGCCAATACTAAGACTTAGATTTTCAGTATTTCTATAAAAGTGTTTACGGCCGTTTTTGAAACGTACTTCTACGATATTAAAAGGTTCCACGCCTCCCGGAAGAGACATATTTGAAAGCCAGTCGAAAACGCTCAGTTTATTACAACTGTCTGTTCCACAGGTTCCGTTGTTCTTACATCCTTTCGGCTGACCGTCTTTGCCGGTCGAGCAACTTGTGCAAGCCATATGTTATATATATTGAGGGCGTAGCTTTAGATAGCCTGTAAAACATCATCCTGTCTAAGCGTTTTGCTTTCTGGTGCAGGATCTCCTTCATCTTCATAGCCCTTATACCGGGCATTCGGCATTCCCTAAAGTACCTCCTTGAGGTTCATAAAAATTTTCAACAGTAAATATACCAATATTAATTGGCTCTACCATTTAGAAGAAGCTATTGCTTATAACGCAAAACTTCAGATCTTCCTTTTTTGAAGATCTTGTTGCTGGCTCCTTTTCCTTTTCGCAATGCTTTCTGTTCTTCATAAGGCAAGGCATGGATCTCTTTACAAACTGTAGAACAACAGTTATCCATTTTTTCAGCACATTCCTCACACTGAATAAATAGCAGATGACAAGCTTCGTTCGCACAATTCACATGCGTATCGCATGCTTTTCCGCATTGATGACACTGTGCGATCACATGCTCTGAAATTCGCTCGGCACGTCGATGATCAAAAACAAAGTTCTTACCTATAAACTTATTTTCCAGTTGCTGATTTTCAACCTGACGGGTATATTCGATAATTCCGCCTTCAAGTTGATAAACATTCTGAAATCCTTTGTGTTTATAGTAAGCACTTGCCTTTTCACAACGTATCCCTCCAGTACAGTACATCACCAGATTCTTGTCCTCCTTATGATCTTTTAGGTCTTCTTCGATAATATCCAGTGAATCCCGGAAGGTATCCACATCTGGCGTGATCGCTCCCTGAAAATGACCAATTTCGCTCTCGTAATGATTTCTCATATCTACCAGCACCGTGTTTGGATCATTTATTAGTTCATTGAATCTCGCAGCATCTACGTGAACACCCTTATTGGTTACATCAAAAGTATCATCATTAAGACCATCTGCTACGATCTTCTTACGCACTTTCACCTTCAATTTTAGGAAGGATTTAATATCATGCTCTATGGCGATGTTCAATCGAACATTCTCCAGGAAATAGATTTCATCCAGAAATTTCTTGAATTCATTGAACCTTCTGGCAGGAACTGAAAGCTGGGCATTAATGCCTTCGTGAGCCACATAGATCCTACCGAGAACATCCATCTGGTCCCAGGCGATAAAAAGATGATTTCTGAAAAGTTCGGGGTTTCCGATTTTTGCGTAAGCATAGAAAGAGAGCGTAAGCCTGTCTTCACCGGCTTCTTCTAATAGTGCTTCCCTTTCCTTAGCGCTCAATTTATTGTACAGTTGCATGCTATACTAATATTTTAAGGGTTAAGAAAAATTTCGGCAAAGATACATTTTTAACTGAGGTGAGAAAATTTGAACTTATTCTAAAACTTATCCAAGAATTTGGAATAATTCCATAATTGTACCTACATTTTTATTGTATTACAACAAAACTTATATTATTTTAGCACACCTTAATTGGATATATTTTAATACATATACATGAGCAACGATAAAGAGAAAGAAGCGAAACTAAAAGCCTTAAAGCTTACCCTTGACAAAATGGATAAAACCTACGGAAAGGGTACCGTGATGAAAATGAGCGACCAGGTGGTCGTAGATGTAGACGCAATTTCTACAGGTTCACTTGGATTGGACCTTGCTTTAGGAGTAGGTGGATACCCAAGAGGAAGAGTGATCGAGATCTATGGTCCTGAATCTTCTGGTAAAACCACACTTACTTTACATGCAATTGCTGAAGCTCAGAAAAAAGGCGGTATTGCTGCTTTTATTGATGCAGAACATGCTTTTGATCGTTTTTATGCCGAAAAGCTTGATGTTGATATTGATAACCTGATCATCTCTCAACCAGATAACGGTGAACAGGCTCTTGAAATAACAGATAATCTTATTCGCTCTGGTGCGATAGATATTATTGTGATTGACTCTGTAGCGGCACTTACACCAAAGAGTGAGATCGAAGGTGAAATGGGTGATTCTAAAATGGGACTTCATGCGAGATTAATGTCGCAAGCACTTAGAAAACTTACTTCTTCTATTAGCAAAACAAATTGTACGGTGATCTTTATCAACCAGCTAAGAGAGAAGATCGGGGTAATGTTCGGAAATCCGGAAACTACTACCGGTGGTAATGCATTGAAATTCTATGCTTCCGTTCGTTTGGATATTAGAAGATCTACCCAGATCAAGGATAGTGCAAATAACGTAATGGGTAATAAGACCAGGGTTAAAGTAGTGAAGAACAAAGTTGCTCCACCGTTTAAAACTGCCGAATTTGATATTATGTATGGTGAAGGTGTTTCTAAGATCGGTGAGATCATTGATATTGGTGTGGATTACGAGATCGTTAAGAAAAGTGGATCATGGTTTAGCTATGAAGACACGAAACTTGGACAGGGTCGTGATGCAGTCAAAACTTTATTAAAAGACAATCCAGATCTTATGGAAGAACTGGAAATCAAGATTAAAGAAGCGATTAAGGTCGCAAAAGAAGCTTAATTAAAAATCCCCATCCGGGGATTTTTTTTGATACCTACGCAACCATTTCTCACTTATTGCATCTACTATAAAAGCAATAAGAATATGAGAAAATTGGTTGTAATAGCCCTAACATTACTGCTAATAAGTTGTTCAGTAGACAATGATTCCCAAATCACCTCCTACGAATTAGCAAGTATTACAAGTCACGATCTACCAGATGAATTCGTATTAGGTAATACTTACGAAGTAAGAGTAGATTTCGTCTTTCCATCAGATTGTAATAACTTTCAGGCGCTGGACGCTCGAAGAGCAGGCACTACTTCAGAAGAAAGAAGCCAGATCTACATTTCGGTTGTTACCGCTGTTGTCGAAAATAATTCCTGTACCAGAGATGTTATTGGAACATCTTCAAGCACAAAGTTTGTGGTGACCATCGATGAAGAAAGAGATTACACTTTTAGATTCTGGAAGGGACAGGAAGGAGAAGAAGCGATATATGAGGAAGTCACCATCCCTGTTGTAATGGAGCAGTCATAAGTACTAACCTAAAATGAATTCGTGGGTTCTAAAGACCTCATCTACCGTTGTAAGCAACATGAAAGGAAAGCTCAGGAAGAGCTTTACAAACTCTATTCTCCTAAGTTATTTGGAATATGCCTGAAATATTCGGGCAGCCGTCAACAGGCAGAAGATAATTTACAGGATGGGTTTGTAACTATTTTTGAAAAAATTGGTCAGTTTCAGGATAAAGGATCATTTGAAGGTTGGATGAAACGTATCCTTATCAACACCTCCCTTCAAAAACATAGACAGCAGAAAGTTTACGGCATTACCAACGAAGAGGATCTGCAGGAGGATGAAATAGAAGTTGAAACAGATAATATTTCCGTGGACTTCCTCTTACAATGTGTACAGGAATTACCAGACAGATATAGACAGGTATTTAACCTGTATGTGCTGGACGGCTATTCTCATAAGGAAATTTCAGATTTATTAAGTATCACTGAGGGAACTTCGAAATCAAATCTGGCCAGAGCCAGAACTTCTCTAAAGGAGAAAATTGAATTGGTACAGAACTCAAAAGCGGTGAAATCATCATGAAAGAGAAAAAGAACATAGACAGGATCTTTCAGGAGAAGTTNAAGGACTTCGAGAAAGAACCTTCTCCTAGAAACTGGGAGCAAATATCGGCTCGACTGGATGCCGGTGCGGCGCCTATTGTCAAGAAACCGGTAATTCCACTCTGGCTTAAATTTAGTGCTGCAGCTGCAATTTTAGCCTTAGTAGCCACGGGAATCTGGAAAATGAATCTTTCCACTACGGAAGTTTCAGAACCTGGATTTGTGAACGAATCGATTGAAACGGGAGCAGAAAACAATGAAAGTATTGATCAGGAATCTACTTCAGAAGAAAGAATTGCGAATGAGGACAAGATCAATGAAAAAGAACAATCTGAAGCTGCGGTCGAATAGCGGTCAAGAAAATAATCAAAACTCTGAAGAAGCAAGCAGTTCTAATGCAGCAATTGCTGATAAAAACAGCAATACCACAGCTGAAGANCAAGAATATCTAGATGATTCGGGAANAAATGAATNCCAGACNNATCAAAGATCAAAAGAAGATTCCCGTTATNCTCATCANNAAAATGNTGATCATAANAATTCAGNNNAAAATAATTTAAATNANAANNATCNTACNTCNNCAACNACATNTNNCANNAANGAAGCAATANCNTNGANCNATGANGANGNNAAGAGAAATNNNNTNGAAAGTATATTCGAAAACTACTGGAANGANNGAAATCCTGAACTTTCAGATGAACTGNTAAGTACTGCTNTTTTANAGGATACTTCCTTAAACCAACTCGAAGAGTTATTAGCTGCAAAAACTTCCGAAGAAAATAAAGAAAACGAAGAGGATGAGAACCTCAACCAGAAAAATCTTCGTNTNTCAACTTTTGCCGCACCCGTTTTCTATGCTAATCTTGGGGATGGAAATGAACTNTCAAACCAGTTTTCAAATAATTCAACCAATGCCGAAGTGACTTTCTCGTACGGTGTGAAGCTGGCGTATNANATCGCGAAAAATGTCAAGATTAGAACTGGAATNAGCAAAGTGAATATGAGTCAGAATATTGCCAATGTATCTTATAGNCCNACGGCAATGAATCCAGGCTTTGAAAATATAAATTCTACGGAAGACAACATCGAAATTAGGGTTGAGTCTCCTAATGATAGTGGTCTACCTAGTTTTGGCGGAAATAGTGATAANAGCAACGGAAGTATTATTTCTCCAACTGTATTCACTCCTGGAGANATCAATCANCAATTTNGGTTTATCGAAGTNCCGCTGGAAGTGGAATNCGCTTTGGTTGATGAGCGCTTTGGATTAAATCTNATTGGTGGNGCAAGCGGACTTTTCCTTGACCAGAACAGTGTAGATCTAGTAACAGCTGAGTCCAGAACCAAACTTGGGACAGCTTCTAATATTAATAAAACAAGTTTTAGTACGAATGTTGGGATTGGGGTGGATTATGAAATTAGCAACAAAATAAGCCTTAGCGTAGAACCTATGATGAAATACCAGGTCAACACTTTTAATAATGTTGATAATGTACGTCCAGTTAATTTCGGGGTTTACTCGGGGATTAGCTATACTTTCTAATGAACCGAAGGATCTACCAGCTCATCATGAATAATATTGAAAGTAGAGTTCTTAATTTCCTTTCTATCGCTCATTTCCAGGCCACGCGTAGGAATAAAATGATGGATCCTGACTCTCAACTTCCCGGGGCTGCCCGAAAGGAATCTATATGAAAATCTTCTTTTCGAATCGTGAAATGTGATTGGTACAATTGGAATTTGATGTTCAATGGCCAGTCTAAAGGCTCCTTCTTTAAATTGATCCAGCACGACCGAATGATCATCTGGCACTCCACCTTCAGGGAATATACAAATTGAATTTCCTTGTTTTAATCTTCTTTGTGCTTCCAGAAATGCAGCTTTCCTGCTTTGCTGATTCTTCCGATCCACCAGAATACAGGTTCGCTTATAGAAGAATCCGAAAACGGGGATTTTACTCAGTTCCTTTTTTCCAATAAAAACGAAAGGTTGCTTCATAATAACCAGCATCTGCATAATATCAAGCATACTGGTATGATTCGCAACTAGCATATAACTTTTCTGTTTTTCAGGAATTTCTTCAGCTTTAACTTTAACCCAGAAACCCATTCCGTAGAGGATACATTTCGCCCATATACGGGAGCAAACGAAATACTGAGGATAAAGTTTTTCAGAAGTGGTAAAAATGATCAAAACGGGAAGCATTATCACAATAGGTACGATCAGGAGAATATAGAACCAGATTCTCCATAAAAGGATGCCTGCCATTTTGATGTATCGCATGCGTCAAAAGTAGTAAAATGAAAGGAAGGAGTTCTATAAAAAATTTACCTTTGCAGGAAAATTCGAAAAGTCCATGTCAAGAATACTTACAGGAGTACAGAGTACAGGAACCCCGCATTTGGGGAATTTACTAGGTGCTATCATGCCAGCCATCAATATGGCGAATGATCCTAAAAATGATTCCTTTATTTTTATTGCAGACCTGCATTCGCTTACCCAGATCAAAGATGCCGAGACCCTACGTCAAAACACTTATTCTGTAGCGGCGACATGGCTTGCCTGTGGACTTGATATTGAAAGAAGTGTTTTTTATCGCCAGTCTGATATCCCGCAGGTTGCTGAACTTTCCTGGTATCTAAGTTGTTTCTTTCCGTTTCAGAGGCTAACCCTTGCGCATTCATTTAAGGATAAGGCAGATCGTCTTGAAGATGTGAATAGTGGTTTATTTACCTATCCTATGCTTATGGCGGCCGATATTCTTCTTTATGATGCTGAAATTGTTCCGGTTGGGAAAGATCAATTACAGCATATCGAAATGACCCGTGATGTCGCATCCCGTTTCCACGCGAAAATGGGCGATGTATTTGTAATTCCTGAAGGTAATGTGCAGGAAGAAACCATGTACATACCGGGTACTGATGGTGCGAAAATGAGCAAATCGAAAGAAAATACCATCAATATTTTCCAGACCGATAAGAAGCTAAGAAAGCAGATCATGGGAATCTCTACCGACAGTACTCCGCTGGAAGAACCAAAAGATCCTGATACCTGTAATGTATTTGCCCTTTATAAGATTATGGCTTCTGAAGGGCAAATAGTTGAAATGAGGAAGAACTACGAAGCAGGTGGCTATGGTTACGGTCACGCCAAACAGGCATTGTTCGAACTTGTTCGGGATAAATTCGCTGAACCACGTGAGAAGTACGAATACTATATCAATAATCTGGAAGAAGTTGACAAGGCACTATCGATTGGAGCAGAAAAAGCTAAAAATGTAGCGAATGAAGTACTGGCTAAAGTTAGAACCAAATTAGGTTACTAAGCCTACGCGATTTCAAATAACTTACCAGGGAGTGGTCTTACCGCTCCCTTCAATTCCATACTCAGTAATAANGANGCNGTTTTAAAAGTTGGTATTTTACACTGAAGTGCCAGCAGATCCAATTCAGTTTTTCCCTGAAGTTGCAACTGGTCATATAAGAGTTGTTCTTCTGCTCCAAGATCAATAAATAATTTCTTCTGAACTGGTTTTAGATCATTTTCATTATTCCGCCAGTTAAGCATATATGCAATATCTGCTGCGGAAGTAAGNACTCTAGCATTCTGACTTTTAATTAGTTCATTACAGCCTATACTTGACTTGTCTCCCGGTCTACCCGGCACAGCAAAAACCTCTCTATCATAGGAATTAGCAATATCGGCCGTAACCAATGCTCCTCCTTTTTCGGCACTCTCGATTACTACAGTAGCTTCGCTCAAGCCGGCAATGATCCGGTTTCTTTTCAGGAAATTATTACGATCAAAAGTATCGGTACTCCAGAAATCGGTAAAAAACCCTCCGTTCTCCTCCATTTCGGTCATATACTTTTTATGAGCTTTTGGATAGATCTGGTTCAGTCCGTGAGCCAGNCAGGCTACGGTTTGTAGATTATTTCTGATGGCTGCTTTATGAGCCGTAATATCGGTTCCGTATGCAAATCCTGAGATAATAACCGGTTCTAAAGGTGCGAGATCTTCTATAAGCTGTTCGCAAAAGGAGATTCCATGTGAACTGATCTGTCGAGTCCCAACGATACTGAGAATTCTCTTCCTGTTGAGGTTTATGGTTCCACGGCTAAATAACAGCAGGGGCGAATCCTGGCAATGTTTGAGCTTTTCAGGATAGCTATCTTCTTTGAAATAGCTTACGCTAATCTTATTCTTGTGAATAAAACCAAGTTCCTTTTCAGCTTCCTTCAGATGCATTGGGTTCTCAATTTCACTGATCCTGGTCTTCCCAATACCATCAATTTTCAATAGACTAGACTTTTTTTCTTTAAAAACGTTTTCCGCAGAACCAAAATGTCTTATTAATTTTTTAGCTGTGCTATCTCCCAGATTTGGAACATGTTGCAGTGCCAGGGTATACAAAAGTTGATCAGGTTCCATTCAGGATAATTTGACGAAATTTACAGAAAAAAACATTTGTTAATAAAATTTGTTTAGGTAACTTTAACTAACTGTCTTTAACCTATATTTTTGCACTCGATGAATATTTCCAATTACATACAGGACCTGCTTTACCGTTATGAATGTGTAGTTCTTCCCGGTTTTGGTGCCTTCCTGGCCCAGAAGCAATCAGCTTTTATCGATGAAAATTCCAATGAGTTCTTTCCTCCAAAAAAGGTGATCTCATTCAACAGGCAGCTTATCAAAAATGATGGGCTACTTGCAAATTATATTGCTGAGGTCGAGAATGTAAAATATCAGACTGCAAATAACATGATCCAGGAGTACGTATATGACCTGGAATCTTCTTTACAAAATGCTTCTAAAGCCAGGCTCGAGAATATTGGAGAGCTTTACCTGGATAGTGAGGATAAACTGCAATTTGAACCTGTTACGAATGTAAACTTTCTCACGCAGTCCTTTGGTCTGGATACTTACAAAGCCTTGCCTGTTAATAGAGAGGCTTACAAACAACAGGTATCAGAACTTGAGGAAAAAGCCCCTATTACTTTCACTCCTGAAAGCAAGCGATCATCCATTTGGAAATATGCCGCGATTGGCCTAATAGCCCTTGGAGTTTCAAGTTTTGCCGGACTTAACATTTACAGCAGCCAGGTTACAAAGCATAATATTGCTGAACAGCAGGAGGCAGAAACTCAGCTTCAGGAACAAATACAACAGGCAACCTTTGTTATTGATAACCCGTTACCAGCGGTTACTTTCGAAGTAGAAAAACAATCTGGGAACTATCATGTAGTTGCAGGAGCATTTCGAGTTGAAGAAAACGCACAAACCAAAGTTGATGAACTTAGAGCAGAAGGTTTCAAAGCCCGATTACTAGGAGCTAATAAATATGGCCTTCACCAGGTAGTTTATTCCAGTCATCAAACCAGAAGAGAGGCGATCAATAAACTTTATGCAGTTAAGAAAACGAATGATGCAGCCTGGTTATTGGTTCAGGAACTGTAATTTAATAGTTCGTTAACTGCGAAATTACCGCTAACCTCCCTATTTTTGCAAAAAATCTTACATGGAGGCTAAATCACCTAATGAATCTCGTACTACACTTACAGATCTTGTTTTACCCAGTGAAACGAATCCGCTGAATAATCTTTTTGGTGGTGAACTACTGGCAAGAATGGATCGTGCAGCCAGTATCGCCGCAAGACGTCATAGTCGTAGGATCGTAGTAACTGCTTCAGTCAATCACGTAGCTTTTAACAAAGCGATTCCTTTAGGAAGTGTTGTAACCGTTGAGGCAGCTGTTTCAAGAGCTTTTAAGAGTTCCATGGAGATCTTCATTGATGTTTGGGTGGAAGACCGTGAAAGTGGTCGTAGAACAAAAGCAAATGAAGCAATTTATACTTTTGTAGCGGTAGACGAAACCGGAACTCCAATTCAAATCCCACAGCTAGAGCCGGAAACTGATCTTGAAAAAGAAAGATTTGCCGCTGCCTTGCGTAGAAAGCAATTAAGTCTTGTGCTTGCTGGTAAAATGAAACCTAGTGATGCTACTGAACTTAAGGCTCTTTTCGACAAAGATTAGTGCGTGATAAACCTCACCCCTGCTCTTATACTCAATAAGTTTGCGTTATCAAAGTAGTCCTCTAACTGTTCGTTGACTTCAATATTCATAAAGTCTCTTCTAAATTCACTTCCCAGAAATATTCCGAAGAAATTATTGATGCGATAACTGATTTTTGGCCCACCCCAAATACTGGTGGCCGAATCTCTAAAGTTCGTTCCAAATTTTGAATCATGATAATAGCCGGTAGAACCAAATCCAGCAATTAGATCCAGATATAGACGCTCGGTAAATTCATAAACATAAGCACCCTGAACACCGAATGTAAAGATTTTTGTGTTCTTGATGTCACCAATATTTTCAGGCTTGACTATCTGTGTATTTATATTCAAAAATCGAGTTCCTATGTACCAGTTCTTATGGAGATAAAAGTCGGCAGTAAGGCCGGTTCCGGTTTTGAGATCATAAGCATCCTTTAAAAAGTTATCTCCTATTGCTGTAAACATGCTAAGTTCCGGATCCAACTGTATACGATTGAAATGATGTGCAGAAAATTTTGTGCTGTCCTGCTCCTGTGCTTTCAAAGCAACAGTTGAACAAACAACCAGCACTATTATGAGCCTACAGATCGATCTCATAGCTTGCATCGATTTCGTTCACCTCAAATTCATAAATATATTCTTCCTGAGCGCTTTGTAATTTTAAATAAACAGTAGAATTATTAGTGGTGGTGACTCTTAAAGTATCAACCTGATTTTCAGAATTCAGAAAGGATTCTCGGGTTGTATATTTCGAAGCCAGGTCTGAATCATCGTAAGAGCTTAATTCATTCCAGTCTTCAATACCAATTCGTACTGAAGATGCTTCAGACCTCAACGTATAATAAACATCTGAATTATGCCGAATGATTATGCTCGTTTCTATGATTTCTTTCAGCACAAATTCACCAAGATCCAACAATGTTTCCTTCCTGCTGAATGACGAATCACAAACTGTAAAACTCTGCAACCTTCGATCATTAGAAGTATTTTTAATATCCAGGCACAAAATTCCAGGATCAACATCCAGAGAGACCATAGAAATATCACCATTTTCATCACTTACAACTTCAGAAAGTGTGCCCTGTCCCCGGCTTAAAAAACCATTGATATATGTTGTTGTACTTACCCGGATTCCCTGTAAAGCATTGCCTTCAGGAGTTACAAATTTTCCCTGTACCAGAATTCGTTTATTATTTTCTATAGAAACAGGTGTACATCCCTGTAGTAACAGTAGCATAAACACTATAAACGCACGCGTGTAACCAAATTTTACTGAACTCATAGGTTAGATTCTATTCACTAGATGCTTTCAAACCCATAAGGTTGCGTTGAAATTACATTCTATAGATCCATCCTGCCGGATCCATTTTTTGATCGTTCTTATACAATAGAAAATGCAGAGTCGTTTTCCCGGTAGTTCTACTGGTTGCGATCTCTCCTATCTCCTGCTCTGTCCTTACCGTGTCCCCTTTTTTTACAAAAACGTTCTCAAGGTTGTTATAGATCGTAATAAAATCACCGTGTCTAACCATCACCGCTTTATTCGCACCTTTCACCGCCTGCACTTCGCTAACAGTTCCATTAAAAACAGCACGCGCCTTTCCACCTTTATCAGTATCAATTCGTACTCCATTGTTATTAACCATTACCGAACTTACTACAGGATGTGGTTGTTTTCCAAACTTCATCGTCACCACACCAGATTTCACCGGCCAAGGCAATTTTCCCTTGTTATTATTGAAATCAGTCGCCAGTGCTTTCGCTTCCGGAGTAAGTTCATAAGTACTTCTTGAGCTTGAACCGCTCTCTTTATTTGCATTGGCAATGGATTCGCGAATCATTCGATCGATCGCCCTGTCGATTTCGTCGATCTCTCTCTGTTTGCTTTTTAACTGACTCGCAAATTCACCTTCACGTTTTTTGATCGTGGAAACAAGTTCTTGCTGAGATTTTCTATTTTGTTCTAACTGAGCCCTGGTTTTTCTATTTTCAGCAATTAGTTTCTGTTTTTCTTCTTTTTGCTGAACCAACCTGGAATTCAATTGTTGCAATTCTATCGTATTAGCCTTGATCTCTTCTCCTTGCTGTTTACGATAATTGGTATACTGCTTCATATACTGAATTCGTTTATATGCCTGCAGGAAGTTCTGAGAAGACAGCAAGAACATCACCCTGCTTTGCTGAGACTTGCTCTTATAGCTTTTCTCGATCATTCGGGCATAATCTTCCTTAAGCTGTTCCAGCTCCTTTCTAAGCGCACCAATTTTATTCGTATTCGTAGTAATTTCCCTCGTGAGAAGATTCGCCTGCTGATTGGTGAGTTTTATAAGATCTTCCGTACTTTTTATTTGCTGTCCAAGATCTTCCACCTGTACAAGCACCGAGCGTTGTTTCTTCTGGTTGGAAATTCTAAGCTCATTGATCCTGGTGATCTCATTTCTAAGCTGAATTCGCCTTTTTTCCAGTTCTTCACGATCTGTTTGGGCATAGCTAAACTGCATACCGCCTAAGCAAAGCAGTAGAATAATCAATACATTTGAAGCCTTCATTCTAATCATTTCAAGCTTATTTCTTCGTAACCGGATGGGATGTCGAAAGGAAAACTAACTTCCTCATTGAAACTGATGCTTCTGTAAGTAATTTCAATATTGGTGCTGCTTCCACCTTCATTGGCGATAATACGAATCTCTTCAGGAAAGACAATACCATCAACCACCTGGTAATCTGAATAGGTAACCGTCAGACTTCTGTTTTCTGAAACCTGTGCCAGTTGCTGAGCCGCTGCTTTCAAAGTACCACTATCCAGCAGGAACATTTTTTTCATATCAGCAGATTCTTCTTCCTGAACGAACTGAAACCCTCTTGGAGATTGTGTGAAATCATATTCTTCAGTACGAAGATCATAGATCGCCTGCCCGATCAGCAGATTCTGAAGTTTTTGAAAATCCAGCGGAGTTCCAAGGAAATCACTAACTAACCTGAAGTCACCATCAAAATAACTCTGAGTCACCTTTTCATAATAGCTCACACTATTTGGTGTGATATAAACTTTAGCAACAGGAAAACCGAGAATACTCGCACTCATCCAGATCGCCTTGTCCTTTTCCATTCTAAAACTAAGGTTTACAGATTGTGTTTTTTCATCGTCCTGGTACACTGCTCTTAATTTCCCGGAAGCGGTCTTATAATCGGCTTCTTCAGCATAGTGCTTTTTAATAATGGAAACAGCTTCTGTGTTCTTTGTAACGATCTTTCCGGCACGACGGGAAATTCCGCAGGAAGCTATAATTACCGCCATAAATACCAGTGTTACTATTCTTCTAATCATCAATTTATTTCTTTAAGTAATTCCTCCGCTTTAGCGCGGTATTCATTCGCCAATCCTGCATTATTCATACCATGATAGCTAAAAGAAAGCTGTGCATAGAAATCGGCTTCCATTCTAATATCATCGACCAGGTAATCCAGCCCATCCTTCAAGCTGCTTTCTGCCTGCTCAAACTTTTCAAGTTTGTTAAGAGCAACCCCTTGAAATAGGTATAAAACAGGTTGAGAAGGAAAATTTTCCAACGCCTGTGCGCTCAATTCTCTAACGTCTTCATATTTCTGAAGATCAATTTGTAACAACAGTGTATTCCTGGTAAGTTCAAAATTGGTAGAATTCTTCTTTATTCCCAGTTCAAAATACCNAAGTGCATTTTCCCGATCAGCTTTTTTTAGATAGAATTGTCCCAGTTTTTCATACAAACCCGGTGCATTCTCAATTTGAGTGAGTTTTTGAGCAACTTCTACCAGACGGTTTTCATATTGAGGATTATCCTGTACAAAAATCAGGAAGTCATTGAGCACTTTGAATTTAGACTCAGCATCGATTTCTTCACTTTCAAATACAATTTCCATGGAAGCAATAGCAGCTTCAGGCTCCTGTTTTTCGAGCTGAAATTTATAGAGTGCAAGATGAGCCAGAGAAGAACCGGGATTACTTTCCAAAAGTTCATTGGCAACATTATACGCTTCTTCATCCTCACCCTGCTCACTATACATGTAAATTAGGTTGAGATAATTTTTTTCCAGCTCAGGGTTAGCGGCAATACTTTGCCTTAAATTCTGAATTTGAGCATCGGTATTATTGGTCCTCGCATAGATCTGACGGCGTAACGAGTTTCGATAGGAATTTGCTCCTAAGTCCTGATCCAGTTGATCTATAAGTTGTAATGCATTCTCGTAATCTTCATTGAGCAANTACAAATTAGCNAGGTCCTCTTTATAATCNGNATCAAAGCTAATAAGCTTTTGCACTGTGGAAATTGCACTATCAAAATCGCGCGTTGCAGCGTAAGTTTCAAAAAGCGAGACAAGAATAGCTTCCCTTTTGGGTTCTAATGCTGTAGCCTTCTGAAAATTTTCAATGGCTGCCGGAAATTGNTGAAGTTCCCGATAATTCTTCCCAAGTTCAAAATAAAGCACCGCGTTGTCTTCAGAAATTTCTGAAGCTTTACGCAGTGCTACAATTGCNTTTTCATAATTCTCGATNCCTTTTTGCTTNAGNGCTTCAAAGAANAGTTCCTGNAACTCATCATTCACAAGACCGAGATCATCCTGGTTCACATCTTCAAATGGANGTTTATCATCCTGTGCCTGCACAGAAAGTATAAACCATAACATAAGAAGTAGGCTCCCGGATGTACGCATAAAATTTATTCTAAAACNGAGTAATCACCGATGCTGATCTGGGTAAANTCACCNTCAAATCTGGCAAAGTTTCCNATCATTGCGTTATCNAGTTTTGCATTTTTTACTTCAGCAAAGGTCTGGATAAGACTGTTCCTGATAGNACTGTTTTCAATTTTGGTTCCATCCCCAATAGATACATTAGGTCCAATTTTAACATTGATCAATTCAACATTTTCACCAATATAACAAGGTTCGGTAATTTCAGAATCTTTGATTTTTACAGAGTCTGCCATCAATTTCTCTCCATCCTTATGAAGGAAATTCAGCATTCTACCATTGGTTTCCACGGTTACATTTTTGTTTCCGCAATCCATCCATTCATCTACTTTTCCTGGAACAAAACGAAGTCCATTTTTACGCATCGCCTCAATCCCATCATTGATCTGGTACTCACCACCGCGGGTTAGCTTTGCATCCAGAACATTCTGAAGTTCGTCTTTTAAAACTGCCACATCCTTGAAATAGTATATTCCAATAACAGCAAGATCTGAAACAAATTCCTCAGGCTTTTCAACAAGATCTGTGATCTCGTTGTTGTCATTCAGCTTCACCACTCCGTAAGCTGATGGATTCTCAACTTTCTTCACCCACATTACTGCATCTGCAGATTTGTCAAGGTTAAAGTCGGCTTTGAAGAGTGTATCGGCATAAGCTACAACTGCAGGACCGCTAAGAGATTCCTTCGCACACATGATCGCGTGACCGGTTCCTAATGGTTTATCCTGGTAATAGATCGTTCCTTTGGCACCAAGACTTTCGGCGATCTTTTTAAGATCTTCCTCCACTTTTTCTCCAAAATCTTCTCCAATGATAAAAGCAACTTCGTCGATCTTTTCATCAAGAACCTTCGCAATATCTTCTACCAGTCGGTGAACGATTGGTTTTCCTGCGATAGGAATTAAAGGTTTTGGTACAGTCAAAGTATGTGGACGAAGTCGTGAACCACGACCTGCCATTGGTACAATAATTTTCATTTTATAGCTTTTTTAATTATTCTTTAAATATGGGCTATTTATTTCCTGTGCTTCCAAAACCTCCTGCGCCCCGGGAAGTTTCTCCAAGAATGTCTACTTCTTCCCAGGAGATCTGTTCGTGTTTAGCGATGACCATTTGAGCAATACGCTCTCCATTCTGGATCTCAAATGCTTCATTGGACAAATTTACAAGGATGACACCAATTTCACCTCTATAATCGGCATCGATTGTTCCTGGTGCATTGAGTACCGTAATCCCTTTTTTAGCCGCAAGGCCACTTCTTGGTCTCACCTGCGCTTCAAAACCCAAAGGAAGTTCAATAAAAAGTCCTGTTTTTACAATGGTCCTTTCTAAAGGTTTCAGCGTTACCGGTTCATCGATATTAGCTCGAAGATCCATTCCTGCAGAAAAATCGGTTTCATAATGCGGCAACTTNTGTGCCGACTTATTGATCACTTTTACTTCCATGTCTTAGGATTGTATNATTCTTAAAATCTGGTCTTTTTCAAAATAGTAAATGACACCCATAAATATCAATAATAACGGGATTCCCACGAAATAATTTCCCCGGAAAAAGTAAAATGAGATTATTGAGAAGNTAATGGATACCAGAAGGTAAGCTCCTATTCGAGTCATATCGTAAGGAACNTTATAATATTTTCTTCCGTAGTAATAAGAGAGTATCATCATCANNCCATAAGCGGCAAGTGTTGCGATGGCAGANCCGGTATAACCTATCTTCGGAATAAGGTATAGGTTGAGAGCAATGGTCACGGCAGCTCCGGCCAGAGAAATATAGCCTCCAAATTTTGTGCGATCTGTTACCTTGTACCAAACTGAAAGATTGTGGTAGATACCAAGAAAAAGGTTCGCCAATAAAATTAAGGGAACGATTTCCATAGCCTCCCAGTAACCCGAATCTTTAATGATCAAAATCTTTAAAAGATCGGCAAAAACGATCACGCCCAGCAGNATCAAACTTCCCAGAATGACAAAGTAGTTGGTGATACGGGCATANGTTGTAGTAGCATTCTCTTCTCCGGAATGGCTGAAAAAGAATGGCTCTATTCCCAATCTAAATGCGGTTGCAAATAAATTCATGAACATGGCAAGCTTATAACAGGCCGAATACGCTCCAATTTGTTCACGTGCTATATCCTGTGGTAATAGCCGGTCAAGCAGAATTCTATCAAAAACTTCATTTACTGAAAAGGCAATTCCTGCGATCAGAATAGGAAATCCGTAAGACAGCATCTTACGCCAGAGTACCGAATCAAAAGTGAAAGAGATTCTGAAGTAAAAGGGCAATATGAGTAAAAGCGTAAGTCCGCTTGCTACCAGGTTGGATATAAATACATAACTGATCTTAAAATCCTCTACATAAATACTTCGGAAGAAGCTATGTTCATCTGCCAGATCCTTCAGGTAAACCAGGAAAAATACATTCAGACCCAGGTTCACAGCAACATTGAAGATCTTGATGATCGCGTATCTCATTGGTTTTTCCACAGCACGCAACCAGGCAAACGGAATGATCACCAGGGCGTCCAGAAGCAGGATCCAGATCGCAAGTTCTATGTATTTCAGAGGAATATTGGTAACCTCTACAATAAGATCGCGGGCAAGATAAGCTACTAACGTAAACAGCAGTGAAGTGATCACCAGTGACCATCCAGAGGTGCTTAAAACACTATTGGGATTTTCACTCTTATTATAAAATCTAAAAAATGCCGTTTCCATGCCGTAGGCAAGGATGACATTGATCAAAACGAAATAAGCAAAAATAACCGATATTTCACCGTACTCTTCTTTCGGTAAAATATCGGTATATAAGGGAACTAGAAGGAAACTTACCATCCTTGGCAAGACAGTAGCCAGGCCGTAAACGAAAGTTTGCTTAAAGAGATTTTTTATAGTACTCAAAGGAGCCGGTTGGTTTGCTACAAATATCTGAATTTAAATAACAAAACTGCTCTGGCTACTCTTCCTTTTTCACAATTCCAGTAAGCTTATAAAATTTGGTTTTATCATTCTGTCCAAATACCAGAATGGCTTCGTCCTGATCTATTTTAAACGGACTCTCTTCAGGCATCTGAGGCATTTTATTACCGTATTCCTTTTTAGGGTCTACATCCATCACCATATCTCCTCCTCCTACTCTAAAGTTGGCTATGTAGGTATTGGAATTCTCTTCGCTCTTAACAAGAGGCGACTTCATACCGTGGAAATAAACAGCTTGCAGATCTACACGCTCCTCCTGAATTACTGAAACTGGAATATTTAGCTGGATACCTTCTGAGGTGTATGTATAATAAACGTCAGCGAATTGAGCAGGTGCTCTTTCCTGAAGATCTTTATTACTGCCACAGGAAGCAAAAAAGCTTAATACCAGAATACCGGTTATAATTAGTAGTGATTTTTTCATAATGTTGATTTTTAAAGTTGAAGATATAAAAACAAAAGCTGTACCAAACAAAAAATGCCCTCCATTTGGAGGGCATTTCAAATTATATTTAATAAGCTTATCCGTTCAAAGCTTCAGCTCCACCAACGATCTCAAGGATCTCATTGGTAATNGATGCCTGTCTTGCTTTGTTATAAGATAATTTAAGATCATCTCTAAGTTCCTTGGCGTTGTCTGTCGCTTTATGCATCGCAGTCATACGTGCGCCATGTTCAGAAGCAAAAGAGTCTCTAAGAGCCTTAAAAAGTTGCATTTTCAATGACTTTGGTATAAGATCTTTAACGATCTCAATTTTCGATGGTTCGAAAATATAGTCAAGCTGCTTATCAGATTCCGTTTCAAATCTTTCGATTGGAAGGAACTGCTCATCCATCACGATCTGAGTTCCGGCATTTTTAAACTGATTATAAACAAGTTCGATCTTATCGAATTTCCCATCAACGAAAACCTGCATAAGTTCTTCAGCAATTGCAGAAACATTCTCGAAAGAAAGATCATCGAAAATAGCGTTATCGTTCTTGTAAACATCAAAGGTTTTCTTCAGAATATCATTACCCTTTTTTCCAAGAGTTAGAAGTTCTACTTCTGTATTTTGATAGTCTGCAGCAACCTTACTTTTTACCTTTTTGATGATATTGGTATTGAAAGCACCGGCCAGACCCTTGTTAGAAGATATAGCTACGATGAGTACTCTTTTTACTTCACGCTCTTCAGCAAATTTGCTGTTCGCATCATCATCCAGAGTAGCACTTAAATCCTGTAGCAATTGTGTTAACTTTTCAGCATAAGGTCTCATGGATGTAATTGCATCCTGAGCCTTGCTCAACTTAGCAGCCGATACCATTTTCATGGCGCTGGTGATCTGCATCGTTGAGGAAACCGAAGTAATCCTGCTACGTAATTCTTTTAAGTTTGCCATTTTGTTTTAGTATTGAGTATTGAGTAGTTAGATGTTAGAAACTACTCAATACCTATATAATTTTCAATTGTAAATACTTCAATTAAAGATCTAAAATCTTCAATCTATGTACTCAATACTATTTCTTGTATTTCCCTGAAAGCTCTTTAGCAGCCTTAGTCAAAGTATCTGTTACTTCATCTGTAAGTTTTCCTGCTTTAAGAGTATCCAAAGTATCTCTATGCTTAGAATTCAGGTAATCCAGATATTCTAATTCAAATTCTTTTACTTTCTCTACCGGTACATCTCTAAGTAAGTTCTTAGAACCTGCATAAATAATTGCAATCTGGTTCTCTACCGGGTAAGGATCGTTTTGTCCCTGCTTCAGGATCTCTACGTTACGCTTACCTTTCTCGATCACACTCATGGTAGACGCGTCAAGGTCTGACCCAAACTTAGCNAATGCTTCAAGTTCACGGTATTGTGCCTGGTCCAGCTTTAATGTACCAGATACTTTTTTCATAGACTTGATCTGTGCATTACCACCCACACGTGATACAGAAATACCTACATCAATCGCAGGACGAACCCCCGAGTTGAATAGATCTGATGTAAGGAAGATCTGTCCATCTGTAATCGAAATTACGTTGGTTGGAATATATGCTGAAACGTCACCTGCCTGAGTTTCGATAATTGGAAGTGCCGTTAAAGACCCGCCTCCTTTTACCTTGTCTTTCAAGCTATCTGGAAGATCNTTCATTTGCTTCGCGATATCATCATCGGCGATNACCTTCGCNGCACGCTCAAGAAGTCTTGAGTGAAGGAAGAANACATCCCCAGGATATGCTTCACGTCCTGGTGGACGACGAAGTAAAAGAGAAACNTCACGGTAAGCAACCGCCTGCTTGGATAAATCATCATAAACGATTAGTGCAGGACGACCTGTATCTCTAAAATATTCACCAATCGCGGCACCGGCAAATGGAGCATAAACCTGCATTGGAGCAGGATCTGATGCATTTGCAGCAACGATAGTGGTATAAGCTAAAGCACCTTTATCTTCAAGGGTCTTAGCGATTGCAGCAACGGTAGAAGCTTTCTGCCCGATAGCAACATATATACAGTATACCGGTTCACCGGCATCGTAAAATTCTTTCTGGTTTAGGATCGTGTCAATAGCAACCACAGTCTTACCTGTTTGACGGTCACCAATCACAAGCTCACGCTGTCCTCTTCCTACCGGTACCATCGCATCAATAGATTTGATACCAGTCTGTAAAGGCTCTGTTACAGGCTGACGATAAATTACACCTGGAGCTTTACGCTCTAGAGGCATTTCGAAAGTCTCACCTTCAATTGGACCTTTTCCATCAATAGGAGCTCCAAGAGTATCAACCACACGGCCAACAATACCTTCACCTACATTGATAGAAGCAATTCGCTGAGTTCTTTTTACTGTAGAACCTTCTTTGATCTCTTTTGCAGGACCTAAAAGTACTACCCCAACATTATCTTCCTCAAGGTTTAGAACGATTCCTTCCAATCCACTCTCGAACTGAACAAGTTCTCCATATTGAGCGTTTGCAAGTCCGTAGATGTTCGCAATACCGTCACCAACGGTTAGAACGGTACCTACTTCATCAAGAGAGGCCTTGGATTCAAAACCTGATAATTGTCGTTTTAATATTGCTGATACTTCAGCAGGATTTACTTCTGCCATAATTATTCAAGATAAAATGGTACGCACCAGGCGCACCTGTTTTAATTAAATTTTTGAAACGTATGTGTTGTCTTTTAATTGTCTCTTTAGTCTGTCCAGGTTTCTGGCTACGCTTGCATCATACTGCAAGTCACCAACTCTAAGAACAAAACCACCAATAATGCTCTCGTCGATCACATTCTCAAGGATCGCATCATTACCTGTAAGTTCCTTAACCTTCGCCATGATAATTGTTTCCAGCTCAGCATCCAACGGAATTGCCGTGGTTACTTTAGCGTGCTGAATATTGTTCATAGCGTTGAACATCATCGTATACTGCTTTGCAACGATGTGCAAAATATTAATACGATCATTGTCAAGTAGCATATCCATAGCACCAACAGTTACACCATTAAGACCCTTAAAGATCTCAAGCAGCGCGCTCTTTTTAATGCCTTTTCTAACCACCGGACTCGTGAGCATGTTCTCCAGATCACCACTGTTCTTTACAGTAGCAGATATGGTTTGCATATCACTGTTTACAGCTTCCGCCGAATTCTTTTCCTTTGCCAGTGAAAGGATCGCTTTTGCGTAACGTTGTGCGGCTCTGTTCCCTTTCATATCTTAGTTTAACTTAGCATCGCCCAGCATCTTCTCGATCATCTGGCGTTGTTCGTTCTTACTTGATAATTCTTTACGCACAACTTTCTCAGCAATTTCTACTGAAAGCTCCGCTACCTGATTTTTAAGTTCAGCAAGGGCAGATTGTTTTTCAAGTTCGATACTCTTTTGAGCATCTGCAACAATTCTGTCTGCTTTAAGCTTCGCTTCTTCAGCTGCTGAAGCGATCGTTTTTTCTTTCAACTCACGTGCTTCTTTAAGGATAGCATCTCTTTCTGCACGAGCTTCTTTCATCAATTGCTCATTATCAGATTTAAGATTCTGCATTTCCTTACGAGCATTTTCAGCTGAAGCCAGCGCGTCGTTGATAGACTGTTCCCTATCTCTTACAGAATTAAGGATAGGTCTCCAGGCGAATTTTGCCATAAGAAACAAAAGCACCAAAAAGACGATCGTTTGCCAGAAAAACAAGCCAAAATCGGGAGTGATTAAATCCATATATAACTAAATAAAATGTTCTTAAGTAATCATTAATTAAGATCTGTTCGTAACCAACCGTTACGAACAGATCTTTTTAAATTCAGGACTATGCCGGTACAGTAAGTACCCCAAGCAAAGCAGCTACCACTCCAAAAAGTGCAACACCTTCTACAAGTGCAGCAGCAATAATCATAGCAGTCTGGATCTTTCCAGCAGCCTCTGGCTGACGTGCGATAGCATCCATGGCAGAACCACCAATTTTACCAACACCGATAGCGGCTCCAACAACTGCAAGACCAGCTCCTAAAGCTGCAAGTCCAATGTGTAAATACTCCATAATAATAGAATTAAATAATTAAAATTAATGATGTTCATGTTCCTCAACCGCCATCCCGATAAACAGGGCAGACAGCATTGTAAAAATAAACGCTTGTAGGAATGCTACTAACAATTCCAGTACTGTTATAAATAAGGCAAATGGAACCGAAACTCCGGCGATGCCNGCATTTTCTAAGATAAAGATCAACCCGATCAAACTCAAGATAATAATGTGCCCTGCCGTAATATTCGCGAATAAACGAATCATAAGCGCGATAGGCTTAATAAATACCCCTGCAAGTTCCACGACTGCAAGAATTGGTTTTACGAAAGTAGGAACTCCTGGCATCCACAAGGTATGCTTCCAGAAATCCTTATTACCGTTGATCAAAATCAGGGCAAGTGTAAATAAACCAAGTGAAACGGTTACAGCAATGTTACCGGTAACGTTTGCAGCTCCTGGTAACAGACCAAGTAAGTTAGTGATCCATATAAAAAAGAATACCGATAATAAGAAAGGCATGAATTTCATGTATCTCTTTTCTCCCAGCTGTGGAATCGCGATATCATCTCTAACAAAGATCACAAGTGTCTCAAGAATATTATTGAAACCTTTTGGTGCATGTGCATTCTTTTTGTGATGTCTGGCAAGACTAGTAAAAAACAATAGCATTAAGATCACAGTAAGCAGCATAGCCGCAACGTTCTTTGTAATAGAAAAATCCCATGGTTTTGAAGCATTTACCGGGTGCTCCTCAGCATCAAGCTCCACAGTGGTTACACCATCATTAAGCCGGTAGATATCCTCATGAAGATTTACGAAACGCATTCCATCTTTTTCAACTACATGATGACCTTCAGTATCATGGTGAAATTCACTGGACATAAAAGTTACCAGACCGTTTTCCGTATAAAGAATTACCGGTAAAGGCAATGTATACGAATTATCTCCGGAACCAAAGAAATGCCAACCGTGAGAATCACCGATATGATGCAAAATCATCTCTGTTGCGTTAAACTCTTCTTCAGCTTCCTGAAGATCGGAATGCTCCTCTCCGTGCTCCTGAGCAAAGGTAAAGGCTGGGAAAATGGCTAAGGCCAATGTAAAGTACAAGCTAATCACTAAAGATTTCTGTGCTATCATACTACCTGATCTACTTAAAATTGTGGGCTCTAAATTTCCGTGCAAAGGTATACTTTTAATTTTTATCTGAAAGAAGCAGTTATATTTTTTTTGCCTGTCCTGCGATTTTATGATTTTACTGATAGTCAGCAGTTTATTTCAGGTTTATAAGCTTTACCGCGTAAATAGTTTCAAAAACAAGAAAGATAAAATAAGGTATAAAAAATGCGATTAAGCTCTGAAATGGATTAAGCGTCCCATTCAGCATCATAGGAAGCAAAAACAAAACTGCAGCGAGCATCTTAAAAAGACCGCAACCCATAAAGGCAAAACCAGTTTTATCGCTAAAGTTTTGCTGTACAAGAACCAGTAAAATGTATACAATGAGTGTTGCTATGAACTGGAAAGCATAGATCGCAAGTGTTGAATAATAAAGTTCGGGCTCGAACAAATAGTTTACCAGTGCAAACTGTATTAGCAGGCAAATGATAAAAAAAGGAATAAACACTTTGAGGAAACCTAAGATCTTTTGTTGCATTATTCGTCTTCGTTCAGATTTTTGACCTCCCTGTAAACAAGGTAAAGTGAGATAAACACGCCTGCAAGAGATAGAGAAATTGTATAAACAGAAAATTTGTTCGGAAACTTGTTGTCAAGCCAGATGCCCGCGAAAACTCCGGCAGCTATGAGAAGCCCCATTTGAAAGGCTATATTTATAAAACCCAGATACTTGTTACGCTGATCGTTTTTCATTTTTCGCTTTAAGAGGTTTTATACCTCCATTCATTTCACAGGTCGCATTAAATACTGCTCCCGTTTCTACCGCAAGTTTACCGGCGATCACTTCTCCTTCAATATGAGCCGTGCCGCGGAGACTAAGTACGTCTTTTACCAGCAATTTGCCATTAAAGTTTCCTTCAATATCTGCGCTATCACATTCCAGAGTACCATTTATCACTCCGCCTTTACTTATAACAACCTTTCCGGTAGTCTTAAGACTACCTTCTAGCTTGCCTTCTATTCTGAAGCATCCTTTTCCAGAGACCTCACCGGTTATAATTGTTCCTGCTGCAATACGATTTTGCTCACGCTGATCTGCAGAGCTTTTGGACTTTTTGGTATCTGAAAACATAATAGTAGGGCTTTAATTAAGATCTGACAAATTTCTTAAATTTTTCTTAATTTGTACAATTCTATAATTTTCTGCCGACATGACAAAAGCTTCCGATTCAATTTTAATCTTCTTATCCTTCTGAAGTAGCTCCAGAAATCCTTGTGCTGCAGATCTTGAGCTTAATCCATGTATAACAACAAACGTCTGCTCAGAGTTATAAACATCCCGTGAAGTTTGTATTTTCCTGTAGTCTAATTCTTCTAATTTTTCTTCAATCTGAATTTTTAAAGAATCTGCAGAAACATTTTCACTTTCAGAAAAAGCAATCACCAGTTTAAAATTAGTCTGAGTACTATCGGCTACAAACTCCAGGTTTTTAAGGGATGGAATACCTGTATTCAATAATTGCTGTGCTTTTTGACCTTCCGGAGATTGCGGATAGTTTGCAGCCACATATTGCAGGGAATTTTCATAAGAATCGATTCCATATAATCTTGCGATCGCCTGTGTTTTCAGTAATTCTATCTTAGGCAAGATACTATTACCGTTATACTGAGATCTATAAGCGTCTGATTGCTCTATAACCTCAGCAAAATTCTGTTCTTCAAATTTTCTATATAATTGTTCGTAGATTTTTTCAGGACTGCTTTCATCCATTTGAACGCTCTGGGGATTTCTGATAAAAGCGGCATATCGCGAATCTGGATAATTCTGCAGTATATCCTGTTCCAGTCTTCGTAAATCATCTACACGATTCTGAGCTTTGTAAACCGAATACAAATTATATTTTGCCGGAAGTACCAGGCTCTGTTCTGGATTACTATTCAGCATAAACTCCAGCCTGTTCGCTGCCAGTGCATACTCACGGTACTTCTCATTATAGATCACTCCCAGTTGATAATTTGCACGATTTCGCTGAGAAGACAAACTATCCAGAACTAAAGCGTCTGTAGGGATTTGTGCAAGATAGGTTTGGGGATCGTAGATTGGATCATTGTCCAGGTTGATATCCATCAATCGCTCTTCAGCATTTACCGTACTTTGATTCATAGCACGGCTGCCGTAGCGCCAGTTATCGGCGAGTTCCCTGCTTCCCCATGTGCGGAGGAAATCCTGCGCGCCCCGGGAAACCCGTATTGGATTATAGAAGTAAAAAATGTTACCAGTATTTCCACTATTAAAGTCACCTGCTGGCGGCACCGAAGCTGAAGCTGGTATATTCGTTTGTGGAAAATTAGTTCTTGGCCCTATCCCTGCTGTGTAAGCAGGTAATTCTCCAGACTCCATGGTTTTGACAGCTCGTGCTCTTAATGTATCTGTATAAGTCGTAAAATACTGCAATCTATCNTCCTCGCTCATGTTCGCGAGCCTCAAAATACTATCTGTTTCCTCAGCGATCTCTTCGTAAAGAATCACATCGGCAAGGTTTTCTCGTTTTTTGCTGATGGTCCTGAACTCCAGTAAATCTGGAGACATATAGGTCAAGGTACTATCAAAATATTTCCCGGCTTGCCGGTAGTTTGCTTCATCAAAATTGATATTCGCCAGGATCTCATAGTTGATCGATTTCAAAAAAATATCGCTTGATGGTGATCTCAAAGAGCGATTATAATAATTCACAGCCGCTTCTACGGAATCTAGACGATTGTAATACTCTCCAATCTGAAAATAAATCTTGTCGAGAAATGGTCGGTTTTCGCGATCTTCTTCCAGATCTCTTAAAAGCGCCAGTAGTTGGGTACGGTCACCATTCTGAAAATCAAAATTCCTTGCCTTTTGAATATGAGCATTCACCAGGTAAATTCGGGGAGACTTGCGATTCAGGTCTATTACTTTATCAAAAGAAGCATTTGCGGCTGCCGATTGATCCATTCGATCATAGAGCTGACCAAGAATATAGTAATAACGACCTTTTTCAGCATTATTACTGGTGAATTCACTAGCGTTCTGTAATGGGACTACAGCACTATCAATATATTGTAAATTGATATAAGCCTGCGCAAGACTGGAACTGGCATCGGCTATATCTTCATCGTCTAGCTTATCTGAATCAAGGATCTTTTTCAGGTTTTTGATCGCCAGTTTTTCATTTCCTAACCTGATATTTGTTTTCTCTCGCCAGATTCTTGCATGAGTTATATTATCACTGGCAGGATAGCGGTAAAGAATGTAGTTAAAAGCATCGAGTGCAGGCACGAAACGTTGATCGAAATACCGGGATTTTCCAAGGAGCAAATATGCTTCATCGATTTGAGGGTTTCGCTCTTTGCCTCCTATTTGCATGGAATGCTTCTGAATAGCTTTGACCGCTTTTTTTTCAGCTATACCAAAATTCTGATTTCTAATGCTATCTGGTAGGACGATATTTTCATCAAGAGCCAGTCTTTCAACAGGTAGAATATCCCAGTAATTATCTGCGTAATTCTGGTTGATCTCTTCTTTTCCCTTTTCAAAGGCCAGACCACCATTGTACAGCGTATTATATTCCGAAGTGATCGCGTGATAATTTCGGTTTACAAAAGAGTTCTTTTTCCTGGAGCAGCTAAGAATTGCCGCGGCAGTTAGTAAAAACAGTGAAATTCGGGTAAACGTATTCAATATGAACCTTTTATGGTATCATGAATAACTTTGATACAGCTGGTTTAGTATGTAAAAGTAAACTTCTTTTTGCAAAGTCCAATAGCTGCAATTACTAGGCCTCAACGATCTCACTGGAAAAATAATCCTCCAGTTCCTTCAGGGTAGCTTCGGAAGTAGTTATATCACGAACCGGCACTCCCCTATCCAGGACAACGATTCTTTCGCAAACTTCAGTAACATGAATAAGATCATGACTGGAAATGAGGACAGTGGTTCCAGAGGTATTTGAAAGCTCCTTAAGAATCTTTTTAAGCCTGATCTGTGTGGTTGGATCCAGGTTTGCAAATGGTTCGTCGAGAATAACCACTTCAGGATCACCGATCAATGCGGCTACGATTCCTACCTTTTTCTGGTTTCCTTTTGAAAGATCCCGAAGATATTTCTTGCGACCAATGATCTCTTCATTGAAAAAATCCTGAAACTGCGTTAAGAATGAGTCTACATCTGCCCGATTTCTATTCCGAAGATCTCCAATAAAGTAAAAATATTCTTCTGGAGTCAGGTAACCAATAAGGAAACTTTCATCAATAAAGGAAGAAGTAAAAGTTTTCCAGTCCTCGCTTTCGCTCACAGTTATATCCTGATTAAAGATATTTCCGGAGGTGGGCTGAATAGAGATCCAGCAGCAAGCTAAAAAATGTAGTTTTACCCGCGCCATTGTTACCTACGAGTCCGAAATTTTGTCCTGAAGGAATTTCCAGATGCTCGATATCAAGCACTTTATTTCCGTTATATATTTTTGAAAGATTGGTTGCTGTGATCATATTCCTATAAATTTATTCTCCTTTTTGTTTAAATCCCTGGATCGTTACATATTTACGTNTTCGGTAGCGCTGTGTAAGGTAAGTTAATAGTACCGGACGCATAAGGATCCCGATAATACCCAATCCTGCAATGGTTCCCACGGCAACTTCATAGCTTATGAATTTATTTACCAGCCAGAAAATGAAGACGGGAAATGCCATAACTGGAATTCCAACGAGCCATTGTGAAACACCCATTCCCTGGTAATTCATCACCGGACTTTTGTCAAGATCGATGCTCTTTTTGTTGAAACTTCCGGCAAAAATNAGCATAGGAACGTTCACTCCAATATTATANATCGCGGCGGTAATATTCAGCAAAACCACTTCCCATCCAAAATAGATATAGGGAGTTGTAAGAATCAACAATACCACCACACTTACGGTTATTAATCCCATTTTAGAAGCCAGGTATTGTCTCATAGGTATGTTTTGAGACATGATCATGGAGTAATAAGACGAATCCCAGGATGGTACGAATTGACCAAAATTCATCATAAATACACCGGTCATAAATATGCCTACGAATAGAAAGAATGCTGGCATATCCTGGTAGGTATCATTCGGATAAAAAATTAGTCCATAGCATAACAGCAATAGAGACATGAAAATGGTTGTTTTCGCTCTTTTATTCCGAAGAATAAGTTTGATATCCAACTGCAGGAAAGGAGCAATACTTCCAAATTTACGGGTCCAACCAAGGTCCTGGGTGTTCACTTCCTTAGATTTGGCTTTTAAGTCCCGGTCTAGATAGAATTTCTTCCTTAAGTCTGAAAGATTCCACTGATAAAGTATAACCAGTAAAATGAAAGGGATTACTGCTAAGTACGGTTGGTCATATAAATAATCGAGAGCCGCACCAAAGTAACTACCAATATCGAATACCCCAAAGTAGTCTAAAGCACACAGAATTGCCACACCAGTAATTACCGGAAGTAACTGCTTAAGACTTTCGTTGAACTTTTTCTTGACTATAAAATTGAAATAGTTTACACATAAAATAAGAGCGTAGAAGCCAAGCATCCATCCAAGAACATTCCAGGCAGGATAATCGTACTTCAGGATACTTACCAANCCGAAGGGAATGATCCAGAGCAGCGGCAGTATATTATAGAATGAGTAAAGTGATTTGAGAAGTATGTAATTGACCGCTTTTTTCTTAGATACAGGAATGACCATGAGCGGTTTGATATTCATCACCGGCAGGCTTTGCAGCATAAACCGGAAAATAAACTCAAAACCAATATAGGTTAAAGCAAAACTGTTCACGATCGCTAAGGGATCCTGTTCAGGAAAAGATTCCTTAAGCAGCGGAAATAATGCTACGCCCAGAAATAAAAACATGGCTGAAAAATAGAGCGCCAGGAATATCATCAGGATCTTTAATCCCAGACTTTTTCCAAAACTGGCCGACCTTGTGAATGATTTCCATTCCAGCCAGAGAAACTTACTAAACATAAAATCTGCTGTTTATTTAGATAGGTAGAGAAATTTAAACTTTTGTTACATTTTTAAAAGCTTCATACTTTGTATTTTTACCCCCAAATATTAAAAAATGAGTAATTTTTACCCGCTAAAAATAAAGGAAATAATTCGTGAAACTTCCCAGGCGGTGAGTTTATCTTTCGATATTCCTGAAAACTTGAAAGAAGTGTTCCAATTCAAGGCCGGGCAGTATATCACTATTAAATATGATGCTGAAAACGGGGAAGTAAGAAGAGCCTATTCTCTTTGTTCTGCTCCTGCTTCTGAAGATTTCAAAGTAACCGTAAAAGAAGTCGAAGGCGGTAGCTTTTCAGTGATCGCAAATAATAAACTTACAGCCGGAGATATTCTGGAGGTACACCCACCGGAAGGAAAATTTGTTTTCGAACCTGGTAATTCCGCTAACGATTATGCAGCTTTTGCAGCGGGAAGCGGAATCACACCGGTACTTTCCATCATCAAATCTGTATTGGAACAGGAACCCGAAAGTCGGTTTGTGCTAACCTATGGAAATAAATCTGTAGACGATACGATCTTTTTTAAGGAGTTGCTGGAATTNCAATCTAAGTTTCCGGAAAGACTTTTCGTAGAATTTATTTACAGCCGTACGCGTGAAGAAAATGCAAAGTTTGGAAGAATCGAAACAAGTACTGTAAACTATATCCTGAAGAATAAATTCAAGGANCGTAATTTCGAAACCTTCTATCTATGCGGACCCAAAAAAATGATCGATCACGTTACTGAAGTATTGAAGAAGAACGATGTTCGTGATGAGCAGATCAAATTCGAGTTGTTCACAAGCACTTCAGAAGAAAAAGCGATCGAGGGAGATACTGATGGAAAAACTTCAGTAACGATTGTAGTGGANGATGAAGAGTATAGCTTTTCTATGGATCGTAAAGATGTGTTACTTGACGTTGCGCTGGAAGAAGATATCGATGTGCCTTATTCNTGCCAGGGCGGNATNTGNAGTAGCTGTATGGCNCGAATTACTGAAGGTAAAGCNGAAATGAGTAAAAACCAAATCCTTACAGATGCAGAGATCGAGGAAGGTTTTATACTTACCTGCCAGGCGCATCCAACTACTTCTACGCTAAAAGTAGATTTTGATGATGTTTAAGAATTAGTCAGCAGCCGCTGAACTTTAGATACTACCACTTCCGGAGGAATGCTTCGCATAACATCTTCGTAGCCCTCCGGAACTTTATTGCCATAAGCCGAAGTTGGGATCTTTGGGTATTTCTCAAGATCCGGTAAAATACAATTCTCTATAGGCTGATTAAAAGCGGCAAATCCCACATAAGGATGGGTAACGCCCCAGATACTTAGAACCGGAATCCCGAATATCGCTGCGATATGAGCATTTCCACTATCCATGGATAACATCATATCCAGGTTAGAGATAAGGCTTAGTTCTTCTGCAAACCTCAACTTACCAACCACACTCACACAATTTTCAAATCTCGATTCCCATTCTTCCAGCTGTTTCATTTCAGTTTCCCCCCCTCCAAACAGGAAGATTTTAGTATTTGTTTCCGAAGAAAGTGAGGAAATCACCTGTTCCATGAGATCTACCGGATAAAATTTTGAACTATGCTGGGCAAATGGTGCGATTCCAAGCCATTTTACTTTTTTCCGTTTACCGGTAACATCAGAAATTCTGGGAAGTATTTCCCTCCTTGCAGCTGCTGTGTAATTGGAAAGATCTATCGGGTATCCTAGTTTCTCAAAAACGTCAGCATAACGCTGATGGGTTGTTTTCAGCTGCTTGAAAATCTTGTTGGTCTCCCGTGTAAGAGCTTTCTTTTCAGCTCTTCCCTTATCTATTTGTTCGAAAGGAATTCCGTAGAAGTAAAAAACCGAACGTAAAACATTGGTTCTNAGNACATCATGAAGATCTGCGACCATATCGATCTCCTCATCACGAAGTTCCCGGGCCAGGGTACCAAGNCCCAGAACACCTTCNTGAACGCCATCNACATCTGCCTCNTAGAGACGCACATTTNGTANATGACTGAACAGCGGAAAAAAGAAAGATCNTGTAAGTACCGTAATTGTAAGCTGTGGATAGGTTCTAACCAGAATNCTCAAAACAGGAACCACCATCGCNACATCTCCCATGGCAGAAAGACGAATCACCAACAGATGTTTATTNTCTGAAGTTGATGGATGCTGATTGCTATTCTGATCTTTCATTTCTACTTATTACCTCTTAGAACAGGATTAAGCTCATCGTCATTATACATCTTCATNTGCTTATACACTTTCATGTACTTTTCACCTTTTTCGATGTCTTCCAGAAGCTGATTGATNGCCGTAGAAAGGTCTACACGTTGTTCCAGAAGTATATCCAATTTAGCCTTACAGGCCATCTGGTGCTTTTCTGAAGCATCTGTACGCTGGACTTCTTCGTTCATATGATAGATCTTCAGCGCCAGAATAGATAAACGATCGATCGCCCATGCCGGACTTTCAGAATTGATCGTAGCATCTGTATTTGCTTTTACATCCTTATATTTTTCAAGAAAGTAACTATCAATATACTCCACAGTATCTGTTCTGTCCTGGTTGGAAGCATCGATCTTACGCTTTAAAGTCAGTGCCGCAACAGGGTCAATGTTCTGGTCACGAATAATATCTTCATAATGCCATTGAACGGTATCTATCCAGCATTTTCTGAAAAGTAAATGTTCCAGAAGGTTTTTTTCAGCATCATAAGGATTTTTGAAATCCTGTTCTNCGCTATCTTTNTCATGATAGAGTTCGATCACTTCTCTAAAAATAGTATTGGCTTTATCTGAAAACATAAAGTTGTTTTTAATNTAAATTGAATGCNAANTGGCCTGAAATGCTCAGGTTTTGCAAAGATATTATTTTTATAAAGAGATTCCGGTGAATCTGAAGGAAATGGTTTAACCCAGGAAAATCAGGATAAATGGCATAAGAATTAGCACTGCCAGTAGTATTTCCTTGAATATGCGATCCTTCTTGCTATCAAAATAGTTAGAAGCAATGATACTAAGAGGTACGAAGAAGAATATAAGTTCACTTCCATTTTTAGTCGGTGCGAAGATCGCAACAGCAATAGAAATAACCAGGCAGAACAGGATCATGCTTAANACCGGTCTTCTGGTAATGCTTGCCTTCTGTATCGCACTGAAATATTGAATAAGTGTCCAGAAAAGCAANCCCAGAATAATACTTAATGGAACTAATATCGACGCTACNTTNTAACGACTAAAGTCAAAATTACTGGTCTGAAACCAGTCATTTAAGGTATAGAACTGATCATAAGCGAGCAGATGAAAAGTTAGCGTCAGGATGGCCACTGCAAGAAAAGCTACAAAGGGTACCAGCCAGTTCTTGAATGCTGAAGCAAAATTAAGAATCGCGAAAAATATAAGCAGAAAGAACAGTACCGACCAGAAATTATAAAGAGTGGCAATGCCGATCCAGAAAGTTGCATCAAAGATCTTTTGCTGTACAAATTTGTGAGATTTGAGGCTAATGATTCTCCGTAAGGCCAGCAGGATACAAAGATTGGAAATGATTACCGGCGTATTGGCCAGAAGTTCACTAAAACTAATCGCGAAAATTGCAAAAAGCAGGGTTTTATACGCACTCCGCTTAGTGAGTTCATTTTTCTTTGCTATAAAATTNAGCACGAANAAGCTTAGAACGAGTAAGCCCAAAACGCCAATCTTTTGCAGTAAATCCAGTATCTCAAAACCATTTTCCCAGTGAAAAAAGTTCACGCCGGTATAAAAGATCACCAATAGCAGAACGATCACTGTAAGGTTAATAGGTTTGGATTTGCTAAAAAAGCTTGTTAGCATTGGTAGTTTTTATATTTTTGTAGTCACAATTAATGATACGATCATGAAAGATTTTTTTGAAGGAATAGAAGATTTGTTTGGATTACTCCTGGCTCCATTAGACGAATTAAGAGCTTTGGAACTTGATTCCTGGTTTCTTGCCAATGGATTGAACTGGATCTTTATGGCTATAGGTTTTCTTGCTTTTCTTTACTGGATGAAGCAGCTAAAATCCTTTAACGATAATAACGAAGAAAACAGAGAATCTACTTCACATTCATTCTTGGGATAGGTCAAAACCTAAATCCTTTCTAAAATACATCTTATCAAATTGCAACAATTCTGCACTTTGGTAAGATTTTTTTAGTGCCTTTTTGTAATCATTCCCAAAGGAACTTACCGCAATTACGCGACCTCCACTAGTTACAACTCCTTCTTCAGTTCTGCTCGTTCCTGCATGAAATACTAGAGATTCTGTCACCTTGTCCAATCCTGTGATTGGCTTCCCTTTTTCATAAGATTCTGGATAACCTCCAGATACCAGCATTACCGTTGTCGCAGACCGTTCGTCAATTTCAAGACTTGCAGTATTTAGTTCACCTTTCCAGGTGGATTCCAGTAATGCAACCAGATCAGACTTTATTCTTGGTAATACAACTTCAGTTTCAGGATCACCCATTCTAACATTATACTCGATCACATANGGCTCATCCCCTACTTTGATCAAACCTATAAAAACAAAGCCTTTGTAATCNATATCTTCAGCTTTNAGACCATTCACCGTTGGTTTTACGATACGNTCCTCNATNTTTTNCATTAGNGTTTCATCTGCAAANGGNACAGGNGAAATTGCNCCCATACCNCCNGTATTAAGNCCGGTNTCNCCCTCNCCTATTCTTTTATAATCTTTTGCCGTTGGAAGGATCTTATAATTCTCACCATCGGTTAGTACAAATACGCTTAATTCAATCCCATCCAGGAATTCTTCGATCACCACCTTCTGACTAGCCGCACCAAACTTCCCTGAAAGCATGTTTTCCAGTTCCTTTTTAGCTTCGTCCAGATCTTTAATAATAAGCACNCCNTTNCCNGCNGCNAAACCATCGGCTTTNAACACGTACGGAGGTTTTAAAGTTTCCAGAAAACGTTTCCCTGCCTGTANACTNTCAAAACTGAAACTCTCATANGCAGCAGTAGGAATATTGTAAAGAGCCATAAANTCCTTGGCACGTTCNTTACTACCTTCNAGTAANGCTCCNCGCTGNGAAGGCCCGATCATTTGAATATGCTTTAATTGATCATCATTNTTNAAGAANTCNACNATTCCTTTTACCAGAGGATCTTCNGGNCCNACCACNATCATNTCNATATNCTTNTCCAGGGCNNCTTTTCCTACCTGTGCAAAATCAATCGGATTGATATCCAGGTTTTCGGCAATAGCTGCTGTACCGGCATTCCCGGGTCCTACATAAAGTTTATCGCATAGATCACTTTGGGCAATCTTCCAGGCAAAAGTATGCTCGCGACCGCCGGAACCAAGAATGAGAATATTCATAGCTTCAAATTTTAATTGTTGCATCAAAAATAAATGTTTGTACATTGAAGCACCAATAAATTCGTTAAAAAAGCGCTTCTACACTTGGATTGGTTCAGATTATCTTTACAACTCAATAAATTCCCTATTCAGCGGGCTCAGAAAAAACTCNAGGAGGTTAAGAACATCCCCGAAGCCGAATATGAGAAGTATCAATACCGGCAGAGAAATCTATTGCTGGACTATCATATTCAGCATAACGATTTTTACCGCGACTTTTTTAAATGGGAAGGTTTTGACGATTGGAGCAAAGTCCCGATCATGAAAAAATCAGATCTGCAACAACCGCTCAAGGACAGGTTGAGTTCTACGTATACAACGAAGTCGGCTTATGTGGGGAAAACTTCAGGAAGCAGTGGGCATCCCTTTATTTTTGCCAAGAACAGGTTTGCTCATGCCTTGAGTTGGGCTGGTTTTCAGGATCGCTACTCCTGGTATGGCATCGATCTTAACACCTCATTACAGGCTCGTTTCTACGGAATTCCTCTTGATTTCTTCGGAAATGTGCAGGAACGATTGAAAGACAGAATAAGCCTGAGGCGAAGGTTCAATATTTTCGATCTTAGTGAACAAAAAATGGAATCTTTTCTGGAACGTTTTAAAAAAGCAGATTTCAATTATCTTAATGGATACACAAGTGCCATCCTGCTATTTGCAAAGTTTTTAAAGGATCGGGAAATCCTACTGAAGGATCTTTGTCCAAGTCTAAAAATATGTATTGTTACTTCTGAAAGACTCTTCGAAAAAGACAAGGAACTAATAGAAAATGTTCTGGGAGTTCCAGTGATCAATGAATACGGTGCCAGCGAAGTTGGACTTATTGCTTTCGAGGATCCTAACCATCACTGGATCGTAAATTCTGAAGATCTTTACGTAGAAATTCTTGATGAAAATGACAGGATATTGCCCTATGGTGAGGAAGGCCGGATCGTGATCACAGCACTATATAATTATGCTCACCCAATGATACGTTACGATATTGGAGATACCGGGTCTTTATCTATCAGAAGTACGCGAAAAAAGCCAGTTCTGGAACAATTAGTAGGTCGTACGAATGACATTGCCCGCTTACCAGATGGTAAAGTAGTTCCAGGACTAACCTTTTATTATGTCACTAAAACCATTATAGAAGACAGCGGGAACATTAGGGAATTTATTATTACCCAAACCAGACTGGATACATTTCATATAGATTATGTGAGCGATATCGAACTTTCTGAGCTTCAGAAAAAAGGTATTATGAAGGCGATCGAAATGTATGTGGGAAAAGATCTGAAGATTAGTTTTCAGAAAAATGAGGTGCTAAAACGTACAAAAAGCGGGAAACTAAAACAATTTACCTCGCTTATTCAATAGTTAATTTCTGTTTCGATTTTACAAAGAATTGCTCATTCAGAAAAATAAGCATTTTCTTAAGCGATGCTCTTCTGCCAAAACCAACAAGCCGGTAAACCTTGTAATTATATTTCAGCATTTCCAGTTTATTTCCTGAAATTGAATTCTTCCGAAGTCTATAATAGGCCAGTGATTCCCAGATTCCTTCCATGGGTCCACCTTCTTCAATAACTCTTAGCCACATTGCCCAGTCCTGGCGCTTCCGAAGGTCTGGAGCATAGATCTTTCCCAACAGCCCAGCATTATAAATACCCGTTAAGTTCCCAACATAATTTGCTTTAAGCAATCTTCGATGACTTAACACTGGCAAGGCCTGAATGATGATATTACTTTTGTTGCCCGATTCATGCATTAACTGGTAACTGGAGAAACAAGCCGCGACATTAGCCTTGGAAAGAACCTTTAGCTGCCTCTCAAGCTTATTCTCCTTCCAGAGGTCATCTGCGTCAAGAAATGAAATATACTGTCCCTCTGCAGCCTCAATCGCCTTATTTCGGGAATATGCGGTACCTTTATTCGTCGAATTGGTAAAAACCCTGATCCTATTTTCTTCGGAATCGAATTTCTGCAGGATCTGTGCAGTGGAATCTTTGGAAGCATCATTTACAATAAGCAGTTCCCAGTTGTGGTAAGTCTGGGAAATTACAGAACGAATCGCATCAGCAATATAAGCTTCGCTATTGTAAGCGGGCATTATGACAGACACCAGTCCCTCCTTCATTCTATCGTCTAATATGTGCTGAAAAATCCTTGTGCTCTCTTTTATCCAGTTCCTCTTTACTCATACTTCGGAAGTGGTCATAAGTGATCTTCATACCCTCGCTCCTTGAAACTTGAGGTTCCCACCCCAGAATTTCCTTCGCTCTCGTGATATCGGGCTGGCGTTGCAATGGATCATCCTGCGGCAACTCCTGAAAGATGATCTTCTGTTCTGTTCCGGTTAGCTTAATGATCTCTTTTGCAAAATCAAGTATGGTGATCTCATCGGGATTTCCAATATTTACGGGCTTGGAATAATCGCTAAGTAAAAGTCGGTAAATGCCTTCTACCTGGTCATCAACATAACAAAAAGAACGTGTTTGAGAACCATCTCCAAAGACGGTAAGGTCCTCGCCTCTTAATGCCTGACCTATAAAGGCCGGAATCACTCTACCATCATTTAGTCGCATTCGCGGACCGTACGTATTGAATATTCTTGCGATCCTTGTTTCCAGACCATGAAATCTATGATAGGCCATGGTAATGGATTCCTGAAAACGTTTTGCTTCATCATAAACTCCTCGAGGTCCTATAGTATTCACATTGCCATAATAATCCTCATTCTGCGGATGTACCAAAGGATCTCCGTAAACTTCAGAAGTGGAAGCTATAAGAATCCTAGCATTTTTTTCTTTTGCCAGACCAAGACAATGATGGGTTCCAAAGGAACCAACCTTTAAGGTTTGTATAGGAATTTTCAAATAATCTATAGGACTCGCCGGAGAGGCAAAATGCAATATATAATCAAGATCACCAGCTACATGAACGAACTTGGTAATGTCATGATGATGAAATTCGAAATTCTTTTCCTTGATGAGATGTTCAATATTCTTAAGATCACCAGTAATAAGATTATCCATTCCAATAACAGCATAACCTTCTTTGATAAAACGGTCACATAAATGAGATCCTAAAAATCCTGCTGCTCCTGTAATTAGTATTCTTTTTGACATATCCTGTTTTTAAACAACCTCATCTATCAAGTCCCAAAGACTTTTCCTCCAATCCTTGATCTCACCGATCTCCTTTAGTACTTTTTCCTTGGAAAGCACACTATATTCAGGCCTTCGTGCCAAGGTCTTAAAAAATCCCGTTTTATTTAGAACAACCTGATCAATTTTTCCTGAATAATTTAATATTTCTTCAGCAAAATNATACCAGGTCGCCTGTCCCAGATTACTATAATGGTAAATGCCCGTTGCTGAANATTCTTTCTGAATACCATCCAGAACATATATGGCCAGATCGTTGGCATTGGTTGGAGTACCAAGCTGAGTGGTCGTTATATTTAAGGTTGCTTTTTCAGCAGCTTTTTTTAAGATCGTGCAGAAAAAATTATGTCCGAATTCTGAATACAACCAACTCGTTCTGAAGATCAAATGATCGTCAAGAACTTCAGTGATCCGTTGCTCTCCCGCTAATTTGGAGGCTCCGTAAACATTGATGGGGTTTACATCATCGGTTTCCAGGTAAGGTTCTGTTTTGCTTCCGTCGAAAACATAGTCGGTTGAGAAATGGATCATTTTAACCTGCTTTGCAGCACAAACTTCTGCAAGTTTACCTGCCGCTTCAGCATTGATCTGGAATGCCTTCTCTTTCTCAGATTCTGCTTTTTCTACATTGGTATAAGCCGCTGCATTAATACAGAAATCGTAAGATCGCGAAGAGAATAACTTTTCTACTTCAGCAAAATCGCTAATATCCAACTCGCGCGAGCTCTTGAAATCGAAGTTGAGATCGGGATATTTTTTTCTATGCTTTCTAAAACATGAACCTAACTGACCATTTGCACCGGTTACCAGTATATTCTTCAAAATACATCTTTTAGAAATGGAAGCTCTTTGTCTTTATCTGATAAGATCATTTGATCTTCAGGAAAATTCCAGTCGATATTGAGATCGGGATCATTGTATCTAATTCCGGCTTCAGAGCCTGGAGTATAATAGTGATCACATTTATAAGCAAAAACAGAACGTTTGGAAAGCGTTACAAAACCATGTCCAAAACCTTTCGGAACATAAAGCTGAAACAAATTCTCATCGTCCAGTATTACAGAAAAAGTCTTTTTAAAACTTGGAGAATCTGGCCGTAAATCCACCACCACATCCAAAACCTTCCCGTGGATCACTCTTACGATCTTGGTTTGCGCGAATTCTCCCTGTTGATAATGCAGTCCCCTTAACACACCATAATGCGACATAGATTGATTATCCTGTACGAATTCTGCATCGATACCACTAAATTCTGCCAGCCTCTTGCGATGATAAGTCTCCAGAAATAAACCACGATGATCTTCAAACATGGTAGGTTTGATGAGCAGACAATCTTTTAGCGGAGTTTTTTCAATTTGCATAAACGGTTTTTAGGAATTGAAGATCTGTTCCAGGATCTTTTCAGTAATAAGATAGGTTGGTTTCACTCCAGATGTTCCAAGTCCACCAGAAGCAAGTGTACTTCCTGTTTCCAATGGATTATCTGATGCGTAATAAGCATATCTTACCTGAACATCTTCATCAATACTTCCTCGTAATCTGGAAGCTGCCTGTATCGCTTTTTGGTAATGTGCACCTTCCATTTCCAGACCACAAACATTCCATGTAGAATCATGGAAGAATCTTAGAATATCCTTATTCTGCAATGATGTTCCCAGTACAGTGATCATTGCTCCGTCTACCACGCTAATTCCCTGGCCTTCAAGATCAGATTTCTTTAACTGGTTTTCAAAAGGATAATTATCTGCTGTTCCTTCAAATAAATGGGCATCAGGAATCATAATATCACCCTTGCCACCTTCAAGAATCCCAGCTTTCCCCATGATAGAAACCGACTTCACATTGAGTTTGATCTCTTTTCCGTCGTTATCAAAAGGTTTAAGCAGTTCATCCATAGTTTCATAAGCCTGCTCACCAAAGGCGTAGTCCATGACCACTAGTACCGGTTTTTCTGATAGATCTATATCAGCGAATTTATCGGTTTGGAAACCACCTTCCAGTTGCGCAGTATCAAAGATCTGCACATCGATATTGGTTCCGCTTTTATCTTCAAGAAAGGCCATCCCGTTGTCCAGAGCAAACTTTGTGATCTTGGTTCTAAGGTTCCCATTTCCACTATCACTTAGTTCTTCGTAAATATCAAGGGGTTTTTTCTTTTTTAATTCTGCTTTGAAAGCGCACGGAGTATACAAAGTGTTCATGACACTGTGCATATTCGCAGAGATGATATGAATTGGTCTTTTAATAAGTTCTTCTTTGGTTAGAAAACTCTTTATATCATTCGCCCAGACTTCTCCATGAATGTGATGTCCCAGTCTTTCCCGCAGCACAGGGCTAAAAGTGATAATTCTTTTTTCATTCTGAACCGCTTCCTTGATCGCCATTTTTCCAAGAGACCAGATCACTCTAAGAAATCTGTCTGGATTGTCTGGTGTGCTGAATTTAGGATAAAGTTTATTGATATCTGAAAAGGTTCTTCCCAGGATACTGGCTGTATGGGTAAGAGCTATTTCCCGCTGTGATTGTGTAAGCGGATCTTTTTGAGTTACTGCAAAATCCAGTTTTTCCCAGTCCCGGTTCACGCTCCCGTCTTCATCAATAATCACTCTTTTCATGATCTTNTGCGATTCTATAAATAGAAAAGTAAGATGCGTAAGGATATCATAGATCTCTGAACGACCACGAGTGATCTCAATGTTCATTTGCTCATCATCGATCCTATAGCAGTTTCTACGTCTTTTAGGCGGTATAATAGGCTTGAAATGCGAATTCCCATAGCCTTCATCGCTGGTTAGGTTTATAAACCTGCATTCTTCGATACCGTGTGGTAAACGATCTATAACGTATAGCAAACCTTCCAGTTCTGCTTTTTCATTCGCGATAGATCCNTAAATTTCAGGACGTAATGTAAGTAAGGATTCCCTTAAAGTTTCTCCNGAAACACCCATAGGTTTATAAAAACCACGGTTAAAAAGGTGTCTCATAGTGATATACATTCGTTCAATTGCTCCTGAACTTTCCTGAGCTCTTGTTCTTCCCTGTAACTTTAATATTGACATAGTTTTGTTTTATATAATCTCGTTTAATTTATCAGCAATCTTCCTGTCGTTGGATAATCTTGGCAGTTTATTCTGTCCTCCAAGCTTTCCAATGGATTTCATGTATTGCTGAAATGTATTTGGGGGCAATTTAGTGATCTTGAGTCTTTGAAGGATGCTTCCATCTATAAGATCCTTATAATATGAATTCTGCTGTTGCATCGCTCTATCGATAACTCCGGCAAAATGATCTATATCCTGAGGTTCTTTTTCAAATTCTATAAACCATTCATGGTACGGTAGTTCATCATTATNCGGACTAATTTGNGGTGCTACCGTAAACTCGCTAATAGCAGCCTGNGTATCTTTAACTGCTTCCTGCAAGGCCTCTTCCACTTCTTTAGCGATNACATGTTCNCCAAAAGCTGAAATAAANTGCTTGATCCTTCCGGAAACTATGACTCTNTATGGTTTTACTGAAGTGAACTGTATCGTATCGCCAATATTATATGCCCATAGACCAGCGGTAGAACTTATGATCATGACATAGTTCACCCCAATCTGTACATCCTTCAGAAGTAAACGTGCTGGGTTTTCTTCAAAGAATTTATCTGCTTCAATAAATTCGTAAAAAATCCCTGAGTTTAGCTGAAGCAGCATACCATGAACATTCTGCTTATCCTGAAAAGCAAAAAAACCTTCCGAAGCAGGGTATAATTCAATACTATCTACCCTTCTGCCAATTAATTTTTCGAATTTGGCTCGATATGGTTCGTAATTAACTCCGCCATAAATGAACAGGTCAAAATTTGGAAAAATATCACCAACCTTTTTGCCAGTCTTATCGATCAAACGCTCAAAGTACATTTGCACCCAGGATGGAATCCCGCTTATTACCGACATGTCCTCCTNTACAGTTTCCTCCACGATCGCATCCACTTTCGTTTCCCAATCGTCGATACAATTAGTTTCCCACGAAGGCATTCTGTTCTTTTGAAGATAGCCTGGAACATAATGCGCCACGATTCCGGATAACCTGCCTAATTTCACTCCGTTTTTCTCCTGCAACTCCGGACTTCCCTGCAGGAATATCATTTTACCATCCACAAACTTACTATTCCCGGTATCATGGATATAGCATAAAATGGCATTTCTGGCAGCTTCTATATGCGTGGGCATACTGTCTTTGGTTAGTGGAATATATTTGGCTCCACTCGTGGTCCCTGAAGTTTTCGCATAATACAAAGGTTTTCCGGGCCATAATACATTCTCTTCTCCGGAAACCATCAGGTCCATATAGTTCTTCAACTCTTCATAATCTCTTACCGGAACCTGCTTTGAAAAATCCTGATGATTGTTGATATTTTGAAAATCGTGATCCTTACCGAATTTTGTATTTGCGCCCTTTTTCAATAATTGCTGAAATACTTTCTCTTGGGTATCATGAGGATTCTCAACCCATTTATTCATTTTTTTTCTAACATAGGACGCAAAGATCCCGGCAGCAAAAGATTTTATAGACATAAATTAATTGAAATCAATATATTCTGAAGGATCCACAGGGTTTCCTTCGTTCCAAAGTTCAAAATGTAAATGCGGTCCTGTAGTAAATTCACCGGTATTACCAGCAGTAGCGATCACCTCGCCAGATCGCACTATATCGCCCTGACTTTTACTTAGTGAAGCATTGTGTTTGTATACCGAAAGCAAACCATAACTGTGTTCGATGATGATCACATACCCGGTTTCAGCAGTCCACTCGGCAAAGATCACTCGCCCGTCTGCGACCGACTTTATTGGCGAATTTCTGGTGGTAACAATATCTATAGCATAATGCTTATTTTCGATATTATAACTTTCAGAAATAGTCCCTTTTACCGGCGGAAACAGTGAAAAGNTGATATTATCTGTTGCTGTTGGCAGAATATTATATTTGTCCTCCTGAGCTACTTCTTCACGCAACAAGCTGTCTGCCTTGATCCGGTTAATTTCCTGATATTCCAGATCTGTGATAGGCTGGCTTAGAATAGAATCCCTGTCCAGTTGCTGTACATCAAACTCTCCTCGTAGCGCATCCTGTATAGACTTCAAATACTGGTCGTTCATACGCATCCTGTTCTGCAGAGAATCTGAGGTATATGCCAGTTTTGTAGCCTTTTCTTTTAATGCTGCGGAAGAATAACCAGGAATATACTCTCGCAATGGTGTAAACGCAATCAGGAAGGTAGTCATAGCGATCAAAAGAATTGCTGAGATTCCAACAGCTACGAAAACGTTCAATCTTGTTAAGCGAAAAGAGAACCTTTCTTCGAAAGTATCTTCGTTAAGAACCACCATGCGGTACTTATGCAGCAGTTTCTTAGCGAACTTCTTTTTAGGTTTTATGTTTTCAGCCATAGCCGTGATTGAGTATTACAAAGATAAATTAAAATAATTCGAATTCCTGAATGACCATGACCGTTATTATTAGTGAGCATGTATACATCAATTTATTGTCTTCTTAACGTTTATATTAGGTTATTCTTGTTAAGTTTGTAGAACAAAATTATAACACATGAACGCATTTATCTTGCCTTTGGCTATAGGAGCACCACAAATTATCCTGATTGTAGTGGTAATATTGTTGCTTTTTGGAGGACGAAAAATCCCGGAATTAATGAGAGGCCTTGGTAGCGGAATTAAAGAATTTAAAGACGCTTCTAAGGATGATGAGAATCCTGCAACTACAGATGATAGTAAAAAAGTACCGGAAGAGAACAAGTAAACCGGTATTTTAGAATATATAAAAGCCCAACTTTTCAGTTGGGCTTTTTTTAGTTTAGTTCAGTTTTGCCGATCGCAGTATAGCATCCAGCTCGAAGATATTATCCCGTTTTGCCCTCGATGGTGAGAATACAAATCCTTCCAGGATCAAATACCTGTTATTCGCTTCATCCTTTACAGCATAGTTCACGAAAGGTCCAGCCATAAAATCATTTTGTACCTCCCATGTACCTCTTGTTTCATAAGCAAATTTGCCATCAACTGTAGATTCGAACAAGTATGGAGCATACGCTTTTTCAGTGATCATATAGGAATCTTCCAGACGACCTGGGATCATCGCTTCTCCAATAGAATCACGCATTTTAATGATGTTTGCAACTACGCTGGAGTCATTATCTATAGAACTCATAGGAACCTCGTAAATAAGAATTTCCATGCTTCCCTTTGGGATCTCTTTTCTAATCCAGCTGAATTTATCTTCATCCTTAGCATATCTGTAAGCTGAAGGAAATTTTAGATCTATTCCAAATTTCTCTTTCAGTGCTACATCATCTGAAAGTGATTTTCTAATTCGGCGTTGTTTCTCTGTAAGTTCGGTTTGTTTAAGAATGTCTATAATAGTATCAGACTTTTTCTCAATCACATCNATGATATCCTGCGAATTTGCCCCTTGTAGTACAATTCCTTTTTGAGGACGGGAAAACTCATCACTTACCACGGCCATTCCCTGTTTGCCATTTTCGATTTTTAAAAAGATCCTGCTGTNACGTACAAACCCGGTAAAAGTTTCTGGTGGTATCTGGCTTAAGCTGAAAAGTGGTTCTTCCTGTGGCAGTCCGTCTACCGGCGCTGCGAATTTAGTCCTTATGGCCTCACCTACTTCACCTTCCCACATTTGATTATCGATCACTACTGTGAGCTGATTTATGTTTCCGGAAGAATCTGATAGGATTCTGGTGTCTTTCTTTTGATCTTTACTTTCCTCGCAGGCAAAAAACAGGAAAATACTGGCTAATAATAATAAACTACGTTTCATTTTTTCGGATTAGGTTTTTTTAGAACCTTAACCTTTGGAAATTTTGATCTTCATTCCAGGTTTAAGGCTGTTGGTATTCATATCATTCCAACTCCTCAAATTCTGTACCGTAACTCCCGGGAACTTTTTTGAGATGCTCCAGAGACTATCTCCACTCTTTACCGTATAGATCTTTGGATTCGATGAATTAGAGGCTGTGGAAGTATTTGAAGAGGATGCTACGGGCTTTCTAGGATAGATGGTTAGATACTGTCCTATTCTTAAATTATTGCTACGCATGTTATTCCAGCGCCTAATACTACTAACCCCAACACCGTATTTTTCTGCGATCTTGCCTAGATAATCGCCTTTTCTTACTCTGTAACGAACCTTATCCTCGGTTTTCACCAGTTGTGGTAGTTCTTTTTCCTTTTCTTTTGCCTGAGTATCTACAAAATCATAGATCGCATTTTCATTGGAAACGAATTTCCCAATCGCCGGTTTTGGCAATCTTANTGTATATTTTTCGTCTTCTACAAATGGAATGATATCTAGCTTATAGCTTGGATTTAAAAACTGAAGCATTTCTTTTTCTACTCCCGTTACTTTGGATATCTGATCGAAAGTAATCAACTGCTTCACCTGTAGTGTATCAGTTTCAAAAAATACAACATCTGGATTTGCTGGCTGAAACTTATGCTCATCGGCATACTCAAAAAGATATAAGGTAGCCAGAAATGCTGGAACATAACCTGCTGTTTCACGTGGAAGGAATCTTCTTAGGTGCCAGTAATCTGTAGATCCACCGCTTCTTCGTATTGCTTTAGATACATTTCCGGGACCCGAATTATAAGAAGCAAGTACAAGGTTCCAGTCACCAAAGACTTTATATAAACTCGATAGATATTGCGCCGCAGCTTCCGTAGATCTTGATGGATCCATACGCTCATCTACGTAAGAACTTACATCAAGTCCATGCATTTTCCCGGTTGGAAACATAAATTGCCATAAACCTGTAGCACCAACTCTCGACTTAGCTCTGGGATTTAGAGCCGACTCTACAATAGATAGATATTTGATCTCTAAAGGAACATCATATTTATCCAATTCCTGCTCGTAGAGCGGAAAGTAGTAGGTACTTAGAGCCATAAGTCGCTCCATTCCTTTTTTATTCCTTTTCAGATATGATTTTATGACCGATTCCAGTATTGGATTGTACTCAACGTTAAAAGGCGTTCTTGCATTCAGCCTGGCTAACCTTGCCTTAAGAGTATCTGTAGGAAGTTCATCATAGACCACTTTTTCGTAGTCCTGATCTTCTATAGACTTCTGCATGGTCTCAAAAAGATCTGAATTTGTAAGCTCCAGCCTCCAGAGAGAATCTATAGTCTTTGCTTTAGGAAGATCTGAAAGCGCCACTTTCGATGAATCTCTGATCACTGCGGAAATAGGCAGTTTATTCTGAAATTCCGGATCTGGTTCAGTCAGTTTGATTTCAGTATCATCACTTTTCTGAAAGATCTGAACTCTGAAATTCGCTTTTTCCTCACGAACCTTCTTATCTTTCTCCTGAGCAAAACCAGAAATTCCTGCCAATAGCAGCACTGCAAAAAATCTTCGTTTCAGCATAAAATTATTTTGAATTACAAACGGGAATTAATCAAATTTCGTACCCGATTAATTCCTAATTGCTTCGATACCCGGAAGTGATTTTCCTTCTAGCATCTCCAGCATCGCTCCACCACCGGTAGAAACATAACTCACCTTATCTGCAAATCCAAATTGTTTCACCGCGGCAACTGAATCTCCTCCTCCAACTAAAGAGAAAGCACCATTTTCTGTAGCTTCTACGATCGCTTTACCAAGCTCTATNGTTCCCTGAGCAAATGTCTCCATTTCAAAAACACCCAGTGGACCGTTCCAAAGAATGATCTTGGAATCCTTGATCACATTTGCGAAATTCTTAACTGTTTTTGGACCTACGTCAAGTCCCATCCAACCATCAGGAATATTATCCACACTCTCAACCTGTGTNCTCGCCTGTTCAGAAAAACTATCTGCGATNACTGAGTCTACCGGNANATGAACTNCCACNCCTTTNTCCTTNGCNTTTTTNANNATTTCAAGAGCAAGTTCCTGTTTATCATCTTCCACTAGTGAAGTTCCAATATGNCCACCCTGAGCTTTAATAAAAGTATAAGTCATTCCACCACCAATGATNAGGTGATCGATCTTATCAAGAATATTCTCTATTACTGTGATCTTGGAAGACACTTTCGCACCACCAAGTACAGCTGTTACCGGCTTCTCACTACTATTTAATACCTTATCAAGACTTTTGATTTCTTTAGCTAACAAATAACCAAAGCACTTATCCTNGAAGTATTTAGCTACGATAGTTGTGGAAGCATGAGCTCTGTGTGCAGTTCCAAACGCATCGTTTACGTAAATATCACCAAGTTTCGCAAGNTTTTCAGCGAAAGCTTCATTTCCAGCAGTCTCTTCATCATGAAACCTAAGATTTTCCAGTAAAAGAATTTCTCCAGACTTAAGATCATTNGCAGCCTTTTCAACTTCCTCACCAGTACTGTCTTCAACAAACTTAACGTTCACGCCAATAACTTCGGAAACTTTGTCCTGAATGTGTTGTAANGAGTATTTACTTTCCTTTCCTTTTGGACGACCCAGGTGTGACATTAGAACTACACTGCCACCATCTTCAAGAATTTTGATGATTGTAGGTTTAGCAGCTTCTATTCTATTGGCATCAGTTACCTCCATTTCATCATTCAATGGCACATTAAAATCTACTCGAATCAAGGCCTGTTTACCATTAAAGTTATAATCGTCTATAGTTTTCATAGGTTTGCTTTGTTACAAATATAAATTTTTCCGAAGATAATAAAGCTTATATAATTTTATATTTGCCTATGCTTTTTAGAGAAATAATAGGCCTTCCGCATATAAAAAATCACCTTGTGACCACGGCAGACCGTAGAAGAATTCCGCATGCTCAACTTTTTTCCGGAAAGGCTGGTAGTGGTACTTTACCCATGGCGATCGCCTACGCTCAGTATATATTATGTGGCAATTCCAGTGGAGAAAATGATTCAGAAAGTTCAGCTTCCTGCAATCTTAAATTCAATAATCTTTCCCATCCAGATCTGCATTTCGCATTTCCGGTGGCAACCAATGAAAAGATCAAGAAACATCCGGTTTCTTCACATTTTCTCGAGGAGTGGCGAGAGTTCGTTCATACGAATCCCTACGGAAGTTTGTATGATTGGTATCAAAGTCTTGGAATTGAAAATAAGCAAGGCAAGATTGGGGTAGATGAAGCTCATGAGATCGTAAAATCACTTTCCTTAAAAAGTTATGAAGGTGGTTTTAAAGTGATGATCATCTGGGTGCCTGAAAAAATGAATAATGAAGCTTCTAATAAGTTGCTGAAATTAATTGAAGAGCCGCCAAGCAAAACCATCTTTTTACTTGTTACTGAAGCTGAAGAACAAATAATACAAACCATTAGATCCAGATGCCAACGATTACATTTTCCACCCCTTGGGGAATCTGATATAGAAGATTTTCTAATACGCAAAGAGGATTGCGAGCCAAAAATTGCAAAGAAGATTGCGCATCAGGCTAATGGAGACTACACCAAGGCAATACACATTCTAAGAAAGGATGCGGGAGACGAACAGTTTCAGACCTGGTTTATTCAATGGGTGCGGAGTGCATTTCAGGCTAAAGGAAACAAAGCTACAGTATTGGAGCTGGTAGCCTGGAGTGATGAGATTGCATCCCTCAACCGTGAAACTCAAAAAAGCTTCCTTCGCTATTGTCTAGACTTCTTCAGGCAGGCCATGCTTCAGAATTATAAGGCTAAAGACTTAGTATACATTGATATTGAACCAAAAGTCTTTAAATTCGATAAATTCGCCACCTTTATTAATGGTAAGAATATTGGAGAAATTTCCGAAGCAATAGAAACTGCCATTTATCATATTGGTAGAAATGGAAATGCTAAAATTATTCTGACCGATCTTTCTATTAAATTAACACGATATCTACACAAAAAATAATCAACTATGGAAAATCTGAATACCTATATTACTGAGATTCTAATACTGCTATTCATTCTTATCACATTCTTACAATCTGGAGTGGATAAAATGATGGACTGGAATGGTAATACAGGTTGGTTGAAGGAACATTTCTCAAAAACCTTTCTGGCAGGAATGGTTCCCCTAATGGTTGGAATTATCCTGGTGATCGAAGTCATTGTCGGACTTCTTGCAATCGCTGGTATCTTTACTTTAATATCCAGCGGTGATTCTAATTTGGGACTACTAGCCTCCATTCTCGCCTGTGTTACCTTGCTTATGTTGTTATTTGGACAAAGAGTGGCTAAAGATTATGCAGGAGCATTTACGCTCACTGGATACTTTATCGTATGTATTTTGGGTGTATGGATGATGAACTAGAAAAAAGATTTTAAATAAAAAAAGGCTCCCAATTAGGAGCCTTTTTCTGTATAAGNTATTCNTAGAGTTTAGTCTTCTACNTCTTCGTTTTCTTCAGTAGTAACATCAGATNCACCGTATTGTTCGTTTAATTCAGCAAGAATATCCTGAGTGATATCAAGACCTTCTTCAGCATACATAATATTCGCAGATTCATTGGAACCAAAAATATATGTATAACCATTATCCTTTCCATAGTCCTTAACGTATCCCTTAACNTTTTCAACTAAAGAATCCATAGCAGCGGTACTTTCCTCTCTAAGNCGATNACTTTGCATTTGCTGCTGTTGTTGCAGCATTTGTTGTTTCTGCATTAAAGNACGTTCTTTTTCCTGCCTTTGTGCATCAGTCATAGAATTNATTTCAGACTGATAAGCCTGAACTTCTTCCTGNAATGATTTTGCTACAGAATCCAATTGTTGACGAACAGAATCTGATTTTGAAGTGAACTCAGCTTCCACTTCTTTCATTTCTTTATNTTCCTGAACCAATACTTTAGTATCTACATAAGCTGTTTTTTGCTCATTACANGATACCATTAAAATTGCAATTGCAGCAATTNCGAAAACTTTTTTGATCATAGTTAAAAAATTTGATTGGCAAAGGTAATAAACTAATCTCAGAGTAAAATAGGAGATTGAAGAGTTGTTATCGATAAGATTAATCTAAAACATCTTCATCATAAGTTTAATCTATAAAAAATAATATATTTAAATCTATTTTAAGAGACTTTAAGCAATTTTGTAGGGTGAACAGTATGCAAATATTTCAACTGCTCTTAAAATGGCTAAAATAAGCTTATTTATGATTTTCTGTAGAAATAAGCAATGGAAGAGTACTCTCCTGTAGATCTTGCCTTAAAGTTGGAGATTAAACCGCGCCAAAATGCATTTATTTTAGAAGGCTTCGGTTTTTGATTTACCTCACTTAACAGACTTACATAAAATGAATCGAATATTAAAGGTTTTTCACAAACCTCTATAAGGTCATTTTTTTTTAAAAGCTGAGCAATACCACTTCTAGAAAAATGCCAGAGATGTCTTGGAACGTCCCAGGCAGCCCAATAATCTTGATAATAATAAGCATCATAGGATCTATGATTTGGAACTGCGATAATAAGAAGCCCATCCTTATTTAATTTAGCTATAAGTTTTTTCAGGACATCCTCATAATTTGGAATGTGTTCCAAGACGTGCCAGAGGGTAATTACGTCAAATGTTCTCGCATCCAATTTATCCAAATTGTCCTCAATTGAGATTCCTTTTCTCGAAGCTAAAGATCTGGCATCTTTATTTGGTTCGACACCAAATGCATTCCAGTTCCTATTTTGCATATATGCGAGAAAATCTCCGGTACCAGCTCCATAATCCAGAAGTTTGCAACCCGCTGTTTCCTGCTCAATCCATTTTGCTTTTTTCAAAAGCATTTTAGACTTTACATACTGATAGATCTTATCCTGAAGATTTTCTTTTGAGTCTGTGTGAGAAATATACCTATCACTCTCGTAATAGGCCGGTAAATTTTCTGGAACAGGGGAAGTACGCAAGATCCCAGGTTCGCTTTCTAATATAGAAAAGGTTTCCTGAGATACCAGATGATCTTTACAAGTAAGTATAACTTCCTGCGTTTCCAGAGCTGATTTTATCTGATTTGATTCTATCAAAATTCTGATTGTTCCACGTGGAACATGAGTGAACTAACGACCCATGTAAACCAATAATACTGAAATATCGTTAGGACTTACTCCGCTAATTCTAGAAGCTTGAGAAACTGTAGCAGGTTGAACTTTTTTAAGTTTTTCCCTCGCCTCGTATGACATACTTTTTATACTGGAATAATCAAAATTCGACGGAATTCTTACGTTCTCTAGACGATTTAATTTGTCNGCATTGTTTTTCTCCTTNTCAATATATCCTGAATATTTGACCTGAATTTCCGTTTGTTCGATCATTTCATTATTAAGATCATTCTCAACAATAAATTCATTTACGCCAGAAAAACCACGTACATCTTCCATCGTGATTTGTGGTCTTGAAAAAACTTTAAAGACCTTATCACTTTGTTTCATGGGAGAAGAATTTCGANTCTCCAGAACAGGATTCGCTTCTTCCGGGGCCACACTAAGATCCTTAAGGTGCTGAACAAACTTTAAAGACTTATCTTTCTTCTCTTCCATTTTTCGCATACGTTCTACGGAAGCTAAACCAATGTTATAGGATTTCTCGGTTAACCTAAAGTCGGCATTATCCTGTCTCAATAAAGTTCTATACTCAGCTCTTGAGGTAAACATTCGATAGGGTTCTTCGGTACCTTTCGTAATGAGATCATCTATAAGAACACCAATATATGCCTCGTTACGCTTCAGAATAAATTCTTTTTTTTTCTGAACTTTTAGAGCAGCATTTATACCAGCCATCATACCCTGACAAGCAGCTTCCTCGTAACCTGTAGTTCCATTTATCTGCCCGGCAAAATATAACCCATCGATTAGCTTGGTCTCCAAAGTATGCTTTAACTGAGTTGGCGGAAANTAATCATATTCNATNGCNTAACCTGGNCTGAAGAATTTCACATTCTCAAATCCCGCAACAGATCGTAAGGCTTTAAACTGAACATCCTCTGGAAGTGAAGTTGAAAATCCGTTCACATAAACCTCTACAGTATTCCAACCCTCGGGTTCTACAAATAACTGATGTCTGTCCTTATCTGCAAATCTATTGATCTTATCCTCTATGGAAGGACAGTATCTTGGACCCAGACTTTTTATACGTCCGTTAAACATGGGAGATCGATCAAAACCATCCTTTAGTATCTCATGCACTTCATTAGAAGTGTAAGTCATAAAACAACTACGTTGTTTTTCTAACGGCCTAGTCTCATCTGAATAAGAGAATTTAGAAGGTATTTCATCACCAGGTTGTTCGATCATCTTAGAATAATCCAGAGATCTACCATCCACACGTGGAGGAGTTCCTGTCTTCATTCTTCCCGCCTCAAACCCAACATCAATAAGATCCTTTGTTATTCCAGTCGCAGCTCTTTCGCCTGCTCTTCCACCACCAAATTGCTTATCACCAATATGGATGAGTCCGTTTAAAAATGTTCCATTAGTACATATGACAGATTTAGCACGAACTTCCAGACCCAAGGAAGTTCGAACACCAATAATCCTATCATTTTCGATGATCAGTCCTGCGACCATTTCCTGATAAAAATCAAGATTTGGGGTTTGCTCCAGCTTTAAACGCCAGTCTTCAGCAAAGCGCATACGATCACTTTGTACNCGCGGACTCCACATTGCAGGTCCTTTGGATTTATTCAACATTTTAAACTGGATAGCACTAGTATCACTTACAATACCACTATAACCACCCATCGCATCTATTTCTCTTACAATCTGACCTTTTGCGATGCCACCCATAGCAGGATTGCAGCTCATTTGAGCGATATTCTGCAAATTCATTGTTATTAAGAGCGTGCTACTACCCATATTAGCNGCAGCGGCGGCAGCTTCACTTCCCGCGTGACCAGCTCCAATTACTATAACATCATATTCCTTCTCGAACATAAAATCTTCATTTCTTTACGATTGTTCCACGTGGAACATTTCAATTTTCTCGTCTTCCTTACGTCGCATTAATTCNCTTTCACTTTCAGATTTATCCTTATATCCACAAAGATGTAACATACCGTGAGCTATAACTCTTTTCAGTTCCTGAAGAAAATCCACATTATATTCTGCAGCATTCTCCTCTACTCTCTCTGTACTAATGAAAATATCTCCATTTAGAGAATTACCAACAGTATTATCAAAGCTGATAATGTCTGTATAGGTATCATGATCTAAATAATTCTGGTTGATCTCCAGTAAGTACTCATCATCACAAAAAATATAATTGATCTCGCCTACATTTTTGAGCTCAGATTCAGCAAGCCTGAATAACCAGNTTTGAAATAGTTCCTCATCCTTCAGGCTGAAGTNGTTTTCATTNAAAAAATTAATCGTTCCTTTTACCAAAATATTCCTTGACCTTAGATCTGTAAATTTGCTGCAAAGGTAAGACTTGTCTGTTTAAAATTTCAGTCGATTGGAAATAATCTTTAGCGGTATTTATCTGGTTTTGAAGCTCATTCTGGTAGTTCAGGGTATTCGAGTTTGATTTCCGATTATTATCAAATCCCTGTCTTTGTGCAGCGCTCTTCATTTTCATTAACTCATAATCCAACAGCTTCATTCTTTCCAAAATTTCCGAATCAAAACCCTTGTCCAGAAGGTCCTGCTCTATTTGCTCCATAGTTTTCTCTAGAGCGTCAGATGACCCGTTTTCCATTAATTCATTTAGTTTCCTTCTTATATTCTGCTGGCGTTTATATATCTCAAATATTTCACCAGAATTTTGTTGACCAGGCTTTCCAGACTTTTCAGGAATCTCCATATTTCGCTGCATATCCTGCTGAAGTTCTTTTTGCTCATCGATGATCTGTTGCAATTGAAATTCCTGTCCATCACCAGAACCAGATTGAGGATTGGACATCATCTCCTGCATAGAATCCAGAACATCAGATAACATAACTGCAAGATCGTTTGCCCCGGTGACAACATATTGCTGACTAGCGGTACCCTGCTCTATTTGATTTTCAGCTAGTCTTTCCAGCGACTTTTCTATATCAAAATCTATATCTGTAAGTTTGGAAGTTATCTTACTTGAGAATATTGGATTTTGCAGTGCAAGACTGTAAATACTATCATCAATATGTTCAAAGTTTTCCCTAAGTTCACTTTGATCATTTAATTTGTTCGCATAAGCTGGACTTGACTGTTTGATACTTTTAAAGTCCTCTAGCAGTTCTTCCTGTATTAAAGAAAATCTGACCAGATTATTCAGAATTTCACGTAATACTTTAGCATCAGCTTCCAACTTCTGCATCTCTGCCTGCATACCGGCTTGTTGCATTTTAGAACTCAATTGCCGCATTTTCTTAGCAGCATCCTTTTGTTCCTGGCTGGCATTCTTTTGCTGTTGTAATTGTTCTGATGCCTTCTTTTGATCTTCTGAAATTTCCTCTTCTATGGCTTCATCGCGAGCTAAGGATTTTGGTTTTTTCAATTCCTGATTGTCTCTCGATAAGGCATCTAATTCCTCCTGAATTCTATCGAAATCATTATTTAGATTTTCCTGTTCCTCTGAAGTTGGTTCAGAAACGTTCGATATTTTCTCCTGTTCATTGGCTAGACGATTCAGATCCCGAGCTATCTTTTGTTGTTTCTCTTCTATATAATATCGCTTGGTAAGTTCCAGAAGCTGCTCAAGATTACGCTCATTGTTCTTATTATTTTTACTCAGATCCTCCAACTTTTCTCCAAGATTTTCTTTCTCAATTTTATCAGAATACTCCTGAAGTTCCTTTAATAATTCCTCATTCTCTTTCAGGCTATTCTCATTCTCCTCAAGCCTTTGTTTTAGATCTTCTTTATCTGANGATGGTTCATCATTAGATTGTTCTTCTATAGTTTGCTGAAGTTCCTTGCTATGCTTTTGCATTAACTCATTCTGGATCTTCTGCCTTTCTAAAAATTGGTCCAGCCGTTGCTTCTCGTTGTAATTCAAGTTATTGTTCTCCCTGTCTATCCTTTGAAGCTCTTGCAGTTCATTCGAATCCCTTCTGAATTGTTCCAGTTCTTCGGAAATCGTCTCGATAGAATTCTGCTGTTTCTGCAGGTTTTGATCTTCTCTTTCAGTTTTGGTGATCTTTCGGTAATTAAGGATCTCTGATCTGCTGGATTTAGCTCCATTTACACCATCATTATCAAATACTTCAAAATAATAGGAATATGACATACCAGGTTCAAGTTGCAAATTATTGGGAAAGCTATAGTAGAATTCATCCACAAGAGCTGAGCTAATTTCTAAATTTTGAGTCTGCTGTTTCTGCATCGAATCTTGCGGATAATAAACCAACTGCAATCGTGAGATTCCATGATCGTCTTCTACGTGACCTTTGATGTAAGTCTGCTGTGAGTCTAAACTATCTCTTGTGCTTTGCACTGCTATCTCCGGGTGAAGATCGAACACTACTTCAATTTGATAATCTAACTTTTCATGTTCAGTTTTAAAAGCGTTAGAAGAACTGACAGAATAATCAAAATCTCTAAAAACTTGTTGCTCTATTTCAGCTTGATGATCATTTACTGATAGGTTGCGAACTGAGTCATTAATCGTGAACTGTACAAAATCTGTAGCTATAGTTGAAAACCTCCAGGTTAATTTCGAACCTTCAGGCACCTGAAAGGAACCCATACCTTTGAATACCTGCTCATCTAAATTTAGATAATTGGGATAATTCACCTCAACTTCCATATTTGTGATCAACGGTAGTGCCAAAACCTTCAACTTATAAGTCCTAGAACTTATACCAGCGCCATTTAATTTGAATTGTAGAGAGTTGTCTACATTTTCAAACTTATAAACAAAGCGTCCATTCCCTACTGCAGTGATAACACGTTTGTAGTCCTCTGTAATAAGATGCAGCTCTTCAGGAATCTGGTCTCCTTTAATATGTACTACCAGTTCAAAATCTGAATTCTGAAATGTTTCCAGTTTCTCATTCAGTACTAAAAATTGAAATGGAGCCGGCTTTTCGAACGCCTGATCATAATTACTTATTCTGTCAAAACCCTCAGTAAAAACGTGAGCGTTATTAGAGATCCACAAAGCAAATATGATCATTACAGGAAGAATTACAACCGGTAAATATTTACGGTTCTTCTTTAGCTCAACTGCTTCAGAAAAATCGAAGAACTTTAAATTCTTAGCTTTTTGATCAATGCTTGCTACAAGTAATTCAGATCTTTCAGCAGTATGACCCAGTTGCAATAAATTGAGTAACCTATCCCCTATTTCTTGAAAATGTGTTCCTATAATTTCTGAAGCCTGTTCTTTATCTATTCCCTTCCGTAGTTTAAAAAGTTTCGAAAGAGGTATCCCAATAAAGTAAATGAACAGGGCAATTTCTATGGCGATAAAAAACCAGAACAGGAATGCTCTTACAGATTCATTAAACCAGAAGAAGTGCTCGAGGCTTGCGATTAGGAGAAAATATGACAACCCAATACCTGCAAAGAGCATTAAGCCCTTTAGGATCTGGCTGAAATAATATTTTCGAACGAAAGCATCAAGCCTGGAAATTACGCGATCAAAATTGCTGGTCACTTCTTCTATAGTTTGTTTAAAAATACGATAATTAAGACACTTTAATTAGTAGTTAGCTGAGTTTAGGAATGCTTGAATAAGGTTGTATCTTTGCTTCAAAATTCACTTTTTATGTCTTCTAAAGTTAGAGTAAGATTTGCTCCGAGCCCTACGGGACCATTACATATTGGTGGTGTAAGAACCGCTTTATACAATTATCTATTTGCCAAAAAACATGGTGGTGATTTCGTTCTTCGTATTGAGGATACAGATCAAAACAGGTATGTGGATGGAGCCGAAGATTATATTATGGAATCCCTTAACTGGTGCGGAATCCCTTATGATGAAGGACCGGGCAAGGAGAAAGGCTTCGGACCGTACAGGCAAAGCGAGAGAAAAGATAAGTATCGTGCTTATGCAGAAGAATTGATAGCATCTGGAAATGCATACTATGCTTTTGATACTTCAGAAGAACTGGACGCACAT
>FUFK010064376.1_pt1 | contig 73181 bp, 79 predicted proteins | sample 1021851 | NCBI WGS metagenome assembly FUFK01 (sample SAMEA51879418, study PRJEB19060) | metagenome | reverse complement strand
CCATTTTGTACAGGTTGTGTTGTAAATGATTGAAAGTCTAATTCGATTACTTGAGCATCGTTTTCCGGACAAATTGTTATTGTAAAATCTTCATTTGCAGCGTATACTCCTGTAGGACCACCAGAGTCGTAAAAAGTACCGGAACATGTATTAACTGTACCTCCATCACTGATTAAAATTTCTTGAGAAAATAGTGCTGTCGAAATGAAAAATAAAATCCAAAAAAATATTTTGAGCTTATTCATCATTTTAATCTTTTTGGAATTATATTGATTATGTAATCTGTTCCATCCACCCTATAAANTTGAGATTCGAATGATTCAAAATCAAAATCNTANAATAAAGGATTAAAATTATACTTGNTAAATATTTGAGATGNATTAGAATTCNNTATNGAACTTAATTTTGGNAATTTTTCANANGGAAAATATCTTTTGGTNAGAATTTGAACACGATTCCTTAAAATATCTTTTATATTTTGTTCTAATGCCTTGATATTAATGATTCTATAATAGGCTTCCTCGCCAAGAGCACTTTTAATAAATCTAATCTCCTGATTAGTNAAGGGATNAGTAACNCNTTCACCTAATTCAATAATCCATGGATTATGTTTNTCAGATTGAGAAAAAATAAACGAAAATGNNAAAAANANTGGTAATAATNNNAAATACTTAAGCTTCATNAATCAAATCTGTAAATGGCTAATTTAATTTATTTTTTTTAATTAGAATTCTCGATATTTTTTCTGAATATTTTTTTCTTAAAAAATCTTCTTTATATTAGGCACGATAATTGTTTAATTTAGATTTATATTTAAAAAACTTACGTTATGAGGATTAATGACAAAATTGTACTTACAGACGAAGAAATTGGCGATGATCATATTTCTACTTCAGATTTTACCCCGATTAGAGATGATGCGTTTGACAAAAGCGATGAAGAGAAAATTTCTATAATTCAGGAGCATGTAAAAGAAATCATGTTGACTTTAGGTTTGGATCTAACTGATGATAGTTTAAGAGGCACTCCAAAAAGAATAGCAAAATCCTATGTGAATGAGCTGTTTTATGGTCTAAATCCTAAAAATAAGCCTAAGGCTTCTACATTCGACAACAAGTACAATTACAGTGAAATGCTTGTAGAGAAAGATATCACGCTTTATTCTACTTGTGAACATCATTTTTTACCTATTGTTGGTAAAGCACATATCGCATANATTTCTAGCGGTAATGTAATTGGNTTGTCAAAAATGAATAGAATTGTTGAATACTATGCAAAAAGACCTCAGGTCCAAGAAAGACTGACTAAACAAATAGTCAAAGAGCTCCAAGAAGCTCTTGGAACTGATGATGTTGCTTGTGTAATTGATGCAAAACACTTGTGTGTAAATTCAAGAGGTATNAAAGATGTTAATTCCAGCACAGTTACAAGTGAATTTGGTGGCAAATTTAAATACGACAGCAATACCAAAGACGAATTCCTAAAATATATTCAATTAGATACTTCTTTCAATGGAATTTAAAATGTAATTTTATTACATGCAATCCGTTGTTAAAAATTTAAAGATTTATAACAGTATTTCTGGAAAAAAAGAAATATTTTCATCTGTTATAGATAATCATGTTGGTATGTATGTTTGNGGGCCAACNGTATACAGCAATGTACATTTAGGAAACCTAAGAACTTTCACGTCATTTGATATAATTTACAGGTATCTAACCCATTTGGGATACAAAGTTAGATATGTTCGTAATATAACTGATGTTGGTCATTTAGAAAATGACGAAGATCAGGGGGAGGATAGAATCAGCAAAAAAGCAAGACTTGAAAATTTGGAACCTATGGAAGTGGTCCAAAAATACACATATGATTTTCACGAAACTGTTAGAAAATTCAACTTACTTCCTCCTAGTATTGAGCCAACTGCGACTGGCCATATTCTTGATCAAATCAAATTAATTCAAAAGATTATTGATGAAGGTATTGGTTATGAAGTAAATGGGTCAGTTTATTTTGATGTTTTTGAATACAATAAGTCTAATAATTACGGGATTTTAAGTAAAAGAAATTTGGAAGATTTGATTCATAATACAAGATCGTTAGACGGACAATCAGATAAGAAGAATCCACAAGACTTTGCTTTATGGAAAAAAGCTGAACCAAAACACATTATGAAATGGGACTCTCCTTGGAGTGAAGGATTCCCAGGGTGGCACATTGAATGTACTGCGATGAGTAATAAATATTTAGGAGACATATTTGATATTCATGGGGGTGGAATCGATTTAAAATTTCCTCATCATGAATGTGAAATAGCTCAGTCAAACGTATGTTTTGGGACAAACGCAGCAAACTACTGGGTCCATGCAAACATGTTAACCTTGAATGGTCAAAAAATGTCAAAATCGACAGAAAACAATATTCTTCCTGATGAAATTTTTTCTTCAGGATCTCCGTTACTATCTAAAACTTTTTCAGAACCCACTGTAAAATTTTTCATGTTACAGGCTCATTACAGAAGTGTTTTAGATTTAAGTGATGACGCATTACTTGCATCAGAAAAAGGATTCAACAAAATCATTGATGCAATTAATATTCTTGAAAATTTTAAAAGCTACAGTGACAAAACAACCGATTTTGATGTTGAAAAATGGATAAAAGGCTGCTATGATGCGATGAATGATGATTTCAACACACCTATATTAATCGCAAATATATTTGAAGCTGTAAAATTTATTAATAAAATAAAAGCTGGGAGTGCAAAGATTTCTGAGAAAGGTTATAAAATATTTTCTGAGACGATGAATTCCTTTGTTTTTGATGTTATGGGGCTTAAGAAAACAAATGCTTTACAAAAAGGTAATGACAAACTAGATGATATTATTGATATTATTTTGGAATTAAGGAATGACGCCAGAAAAAATAAAGATTTTTCTCTTAGCGATAAAATCAGAGATATGTTAAACAAAAAAGGTATTTCTATTAACGACTCTGATAAAAATTCGTCATACACAATTGATTAGCAAATGAAATATTTGACTTATCCATTTATTTTGATGATTAGGTTTTACCAAAAAGCTATATCTCCATATTTTCCTGCAACCTGTAGACATCAACCTACATGTTCTCACTATTCAATTGAAGCATTGAGAAAGCACGGATTATTTTTTGGGTCATATCTTGCAGTTCGAAGAATTTTAAGATGTCATCCATGGGGAACATCTGGATATGATCCTGTGCCTGATAAATTTAAAAGAAAATAATTATGGAAATATTACAATTTGTTTGGGATCCAACATCTGAAGGTATTACAATCTTCGGAAAGTTTACAATTTATTATTACAGTCTAATGTGGATGTTGGCTTTCATTTTAGGCTTTTATATAATGCAAATTATTTATAAGAAAGAAGGCTTATCCATGGAAAAGCTTGACTCACTTTTTGTTTATACCATTTTAGGAACAATGATTGGGGCTAGATTGGGGCATGTTATATTTTATCAAATAGAACTCTTTGATCAAGATTTTTTCAGTGTATTTCTTCCATTCAGATTTAATCCAACTTTTGAGTTTACAGGTTTCAGAGGATTAGCAAGCCATGGCGCAGCAATAGGTATTATTACAGCTATGTATTTATATAACTCTAGAATATTAAAAAAATCTGTGCTTTGGATTCTAGACAGGATTTTAATTCCTGTTGCTATTGGAGGTGCTTTCATAAGAATTGGTAATTTCTTTAATTCAGAAATCGTTGGAAAGGAAACTGAAAGTTCATTTGGAGTTGTGTTCTCAAAACTTGGAGAAGATTTTGCACGACATCCAGCACAACTTTATGAGGCCTTCAGTTATATTATTATATTTTTTATTGTAGCTCATATATATTGGAGAACTGAAAAAATTAAAAAAACCGGATATTTGTTTGGGCTTTTCTTTGTTCTTCTATGGGTAAGTAGGTTTATAGTTGAGTTCTTTAAACAAGCTCAAGTTGACGGTAGAGAGGATTGGATATTTGGAATGAACACCGGTCAAACCCTTAGCATTCCGTTTATTTTAATTGGTCTTTATCTAATGTTTAAAAAAACTGCTAAATCTTGATGAATAAGTTATTTAGAATAACTGCCTTATTAGAAGGTGTGTCTTACATACTACTACTTTTTATAGCTGTACCAATTAAGTATTTATTTAATGATCCAAGCTACGTAAAACTTTTAGGAATGCCACACGGAATATTATTTATAGCCTACATATTTTTTTCAATAGCAGGGAAATTTAAATATAAATGGGGGTATAAAGATTTTTTTATAATTTCTTCTGCTTCATTAATTCCTTTTGGAACCTTTTATGTGGATAATAAATACTTAAAATGAGAGATATTAATCTCTGTATTTTTTAAGTGTATCTTTCATTATAGGAGTAGCAACAAATACAGATGAGTAAGTTCCAACTAAAACTCCAACAATAAGAGCAAATAAAAGTCCTCTAAGCGAATCAGCTCCGAATGTAAACATGGCTAATAATACAACCAATGTTGTAAAAGAAGTATTCAACGTTCTTGATAAAGTACTATTTAGGGCTGAGTTTACGGTTTTTTCAAATTCCCATGTGGAGTGTTCTTTTAAAAATTCTCTAATTCTATCAAACACCACTACTGTATCATTCAATGAGTAACCAATTACTGTAAGGATAGCTGCAATAAATGCTTGGTCTATTTCCATACTAAAAGGCATAAACTTATAAGTAAGTGAGAAAATACCCAGAACGATTAGCACATCATGGAATACAGCAGCTACTGCACCAAGTGAGAATTGCCATTTCTTGAACCTAACTAATATGTAAAGAAAAACAACGATTAACGATCCTAAAATAGCCCAAAATGATGATTGTTTAATATCATCAGCTATGGTCGGACTTACCTTNCCAGACATCATTTTTCCAACATTATTTTCAGCATCTAAAAACTGGTTATAAGTATATCCATCAGGAAGATAATCTTCTAAGGATTCAAAAAGTTTTGATTGTACTTCTTCGTCAGCAGCAGCTGAATTTTCGTCAACTTTATATTTTGTAGAAATTTTAAGCTGATTTGGACTACCTATGGTCTTTATTTCAGAACTTCCGAAAACTAAATCAGTAGATTTTTTGATTTCTTCAGTATTTACATCATTTGCAAATCTAACAGTGTATGTTCTACCTCCAACAAAATCAATACCCTCGTCTAACCCNGTAGTGAATAGAGAAAATATTCCAGAAGCTATAAGTACACCGGAAATCAAATATGTAAGTTTTCTCCTGCTCAAGAAATCAATATTTAAATTTCTGAATAAACCTTTAGTTAATGGAGTTGAAAAACTAAGCCTTGATCCTCTGTTTANATCCCAGTTAATTAGCAGCCTTGAAATAAAGATTGCTGTGAATAATGAGGTTATAATACCAATTAAAAGAGTAGTTGCAAAACCTTTAATTGGTCCAGTACCAAATGTATAAAGAATTAATGCTGTCAGACCAGTTGTAATATTAGCATCTAATATAGATGATAATGCATTTTGATATCCGTCAGAAATNGCTGGTTTTTCCTTTTTACCTCTATACAGCTCTTCTCTAACCCTCTCATAAATTAGAACATTAGCATCTACCGCTATACCAATTGTTAAAACTATACCTGCAATTCCAGGAAGTGTCAATACAGCACCCAAACCAGATAAAATTCCAAAAATTAATACAATATTAAGTACTAATGCAATATTAGAATATAAACCAACTTTTCCATAATAGAACATCATCCAAACCAACACAAGGACAAGTGCNATCATAAATGAATTTGTACCCGATTCNATGGCTTCTTGTCCCAGAGAAGGACCAACCTCATCAGCTTGAACAATNTCAGCAGATGCTGGCAACTTACCAGCTCTTAAAACATTAGCTAAATCGATAGCTTCATTTAAATCAAATGCACCAGAAATCTCNCTATTTCCACCAGAAATTGGCCCACTGGTTACTCCAGGAGCGGAATAAACAATATCATCTAAAACTATCGCAATCTGCGAGCTTTGACTGTAAGCATTTCCTGTCATTTCTTCCCATATTTTTGCACCTTTAGTATTCATTTGCATACTGACAGTAGGAGTAACACCGTCAACAGAGTATGATTGTCTTGCATCAGTTATTACAGACCCACTTAATTGAGGTGTGTTTTCTCTGTTTCCCTTAAGTGCATATAGAGCAACTATCTCATCTCCTTCTTCAGACATCTGAGGGATTCCCCATAAAAATTTAACATATCTTTGAGAAGGCTGAAGTAAAGATTTTACATCAGGGTCTGAAAGATATTCAGAAATTATGTTTGTGTTTTTTGAATCAAACTGAGCTATTATTGGTCCACCCTGGTAACCTTGACCTTTAATAAGATCTAAAATTGGGTTCTTTTCAATAGCAATAGAATCNTTATCAGATCCTAATAACTCTTCAACTTCACTTAATTCAGTTTTATCTGCTGTTTTATTTGAAGTTTTAGATTTGATTATTTCATTTGCTTGAATCATAAATGATAAAAACTCTTCACCTTTAAATGCATCCCAAAATTCTAATTGTGCAGTACTTTGTAATAAACCTTTTACTCTTTCAACATCTTTTGCTCCTGGAAGTTCAACTAAAATTCTACCAGAATTTCCAAGTCTTTGAATATTTGGCTGTGTAACTCCAAACTTGTCTATTCTTTTTCTCAGAACTTCAAATGCTGAAGTAACTGATTCATCAATTTTTGTTTTTAAGATTGGCTGAACTTCGTCATCAGACATATCAAAATTAATTTCTTCACTAAGGGTTCTATTAGCAAATATATCTGGAGAAGCTAGTTTGGTATCTCCTTTAATGTTATCAAAAGCAATAAAGAAATCTTCTAGATAAGTATTTTGACTATTTTTTTGCATTTCTTCAGCATCAAGAAGAGCTTTATTAAAAATTGGATCTTTACTATTGTTAGATAAGTTTTGTAAAATGTCTTTAACCGAAATTTGAAGAATTACATTAATTCCACCCTTTAAATCTAATCCAAGGTTCATTGCTCTATCTTTCACTTCGTCATAAGTATATTCAGCAATTCCAATGTTAAAAACAGGGATATTTGATAAAGAATCTAAATAGTTTATTTTTTCTTGATTTCTTTTTTTATCAAAATCNATTTCTTCTCCACTAATCTTGGTAATAGCGAATTCATTTGCTTTGTTTTCTATCTGATTAGATTTGAATGTAAATGATAACTGGAATACACTTACTAGCCCAAAAAGCAGTGCGAATAACTTAACTAATCCTTTATTTTGCATAACATAGTCTTTATAAAAAAGTGGTGCAAATATATAATTTCAGATATTAACTGACAACAGATTACACCATTAATTGATTCAAGAATTTTGTAGGTAATTTATAAACCTAAAAGAGAATTTGTCTTTGAGACACCTTCAGCACTTTCGGTTAAATGATTTAAATCAGCTGAATCAAGGTCTAATTCAATTATTTTTTCAATACCATTTCTACCTAATATAACAGGTACACCAATACATAAATCATTAAGTCCGTACTCGCCGTCAAGAAGAGCTGAACAAGGAAATATTTTCATATGATTACAAGCAATAGATTGAACTAGAGAACTTACCGCTGCACCGGGAGCATACCATGCTGACGTTCCCAATAATTTGGTTAATGTTGCTCCACCAACTTTAGTATCTTCTCTAACTTTATCTAATCTTTCNGCTGAAAGAAAGTTAGAAACCTTTATGCTATTTCTTGTAGCTTTTGAAATAAGAGGAACCATTCCCTTATCACTATGACCTCCAATCACCATACCATCTACATCACTTATTGGAGCATCAAGTGCCTCTGCAAGTCTATATTTAAATCTAGCAGAGTCTAAAGCTCCACCCATACCAATAATTCTATTTTTTTGTATACCAGTTGTTTTATGAACTAAATAAGTCATCGTATCCATAGGATTACTTACTACTATTATGATGGTATTAGGTGATTTTTCCAGTAGTTTGGCACTAACCTCCTTAACAATTCCCGCATTAATTCCAATTAGTTCCTCTCTGGTCATTCCAGGTTTTCTTGGAATACCAGATGTTATAACACAAATATCACTGTCAGCAGTTTTAGAATAATCATTAGTAGTTCCGACAATCTTAGTATCAAAATTATTCAAAGAAGCGGTTTGCATTAAATCCATAGCTTTTCCCTCTGCAAAACCATCTTTAATATCTAATATTACAACTTGTGATGCAAAATTCTTAATTGCTATATATTCTGCGCAGCTTGCACCTACCGCTCCAGCTCCAACTACAGTAACTTTCATAAAATTATTTTAAGCATCTATATTAGCATAGATTGCATTGTTTTCAATAAATTCTCTTCTTGGAGGGACATCATCACCCATTAACATTGAAAAAATTCTATCAGCTTCAACACCATTTTCAATATCAACTCTTCTTAAAGTTCTAAATTCTGGGTTCATAGTAGTTTCCCATAATTGAGCAGCATTCATCTCACCTAGCCCTTTATATCTTTGAACCTTACATCCATCTCCAAACTTCATCATAATACTATCTCGNTGATCATTATTCCATGCATATTCTTTTTTTGCACCTTTTTTCACAAGATAAAGTGGAGGTGTAGCAATATACACATGACCATTTTCCACTAATTCCTTCATATATCTAAAGAAAAATGTTAAAATTAATGTTGAAATATGACTACCATCAATATCGGCATCACACATAATTACAACTTTATGATATCTTAATTTTTCTATATTAAGTGCCTTACTNTCCTCTTCAGTTCCAATAGTAACACCAAGAGCAGTGAAAATATTTCTTATTTCCTCATTTTCAAAAACTTTGTGCTGCATAGCTTTTTCAACGTTGAGTATCTTACCCCTAAGTGGTAATATTGCCTGAAAAGCTCTATCTCTTCCTTGTTTGGCGGTACCACCTGCTGAGTCACCCTCAACTAAGAAAACCTCACATTTAGCAGGATCTTGCTCTGAACAGTCTGAAAGTTTTCCTGGAAGACCTCCAATACTCATGACCGATTTTCTCTGAACCATCTCACGAGCCTTTTGAGCTGCGTGTCTTGCCTGAGCAGCTAAAATAACCTTCTGAACAATTGTTTTTGCATCCTCAGGGTGCTCTTCCAGATAATCTCTGAGCATTTCAGAAACGGCCTGACTTACACAAGCTGAAACTTCTTTATTCCCAAGTTTTGTTTTAGTTTGACCCTCAAATTGAGGTTCGGCTACTTTAACAGATATTATAGCAGTCAAACCTTCTCTAAAATCATCTCCTGAAATTTCAAATTTTAATTTGTCTAACATGCCNGATGTCTCAGANTATTTTTTTAGAGTNTGTGTTAATCCTCTTCTAAAACCACTTAAATGAGTTCCACCCTCATGTGTNTTAATATTATTAACATACGAATGTAAATTTTCAGAGTATGAGGTATTGTAAATCATAGCTACCTCAACAGGAACACCATTTTTTTCACCCTCAAAGGCAATAACATCTTTCATTATTGGCTCCCTTGTATCATCTAAGAATTTGATGAATTCNACTAACCCATCCTTTGAATAAAANTCTTCATGAACATCATTTCCATCTTTGTCTTTATTCCTCTTGTCTGTTATTGTTATCGTTATTCCTTTATTTAAAAAAGANAACTCCCTAAGTCTAGTTGCTAATATGTCGTAGCTATATGTGTTAACATCTTGAAATATTGTCTTATCAGGTAAAAAAGTAACTATTGTTCCTGTTTTGTCAGATGTGCCAACTTCTTTTACTGGCTCTACAGATTTTCCTCTTTGGTATTCTTGTTCCCAAATCTTGCCATCACGATGTACAGTAGCAACAAGTTTTTCAGAAAGAGCATTTACACAACTTACACCAACTCCGTGTAGACCACCTGAAACTTTATAGGAATCTTTGTCAAATTTACCTCCAGCTCCAATCTTNGTCATAACAACCTCTAATGCGGAAACACCTTCTTTNTTATGCATTCCAACGGGNATACCTCTACCGTTATCTTCTGTTGTTACAGAGTTNTCTTCATTAATTGTAACAGAAATTCTATCACAATGTCCAGCCATAGCTTCATCAATAGAATTATCTACAACTTCATAAACAAGATGATGAAGACCTCTAGAACCTACATCTCCAATATACATTGAAGGACGCATTCTGACATGCTCCATCCCCTCCAGCGCCTGTATACTATCCGCTGAATATTTAGCTTGATTTTCACTCATAATTGATTGTAAAATAGTTAGTTATATTCTAGTCAAAAAACAAATGANATTGAACTAGAAAAATATTACATTCAAATATACAAAAAAAACAAGCTCCAACAGATTAAAAATCGGTATATATAAAGGACAAGTTATTAACAATTTTTAGCCTAAAATTTAATGTTAATAAGCATCTTGATGAACCTTGGAAATTGCTCTTCCTGAGGGTTCATTAACTAATTTAAATGCTTCGTCCCATTCTAGTGCTATTTTAGTGCTACAAGCAACTGAGGGTTCCTGTGGTACTGACATAGCTGCTGTATTAGATGGGAAATGACTAGAAAATAGAGTTCTGTAATAATATTCCTCCTTTGTTGTTGGGGTCTTTATTGGGAATTTAATTTTTGCATCTNNCATCTCTTGATCAGAAATCNTTTCCTCNACAACTTCTTTTAAGAGTATCAATCCAACTNTATCCAACACCATCACTAAATTGTTCTTTTTGTCTCCATAAAATATCATCTGGAAGATAATCTTCAAAAGCTTTTCGTAAAACCCATTTTTCCATTCTCTCGCCGTTAATCATTTTATCTTTAGGGTTTAATGACATGGCAACATCAATAAATTCCTTGTCAAGAAAAGGAACCCTTCCTTCAACCCCCCAAGCAGCTAAACTTTTGTTTGCTCTTAAACAATCGTACATATGCAATTTCTTTAATTTCCTTACTGTTTCATCATGAAAATCTTTCGAGCTTGGTGCTTTGTGAAAATATAAGTAACCACCGAATAACTCATCAGCACCTTCTCCGGAAAGAACCATTTTAATTCCCATAGACTTAATTACCCTAGCCATTAAGTACATAGGGGTTGAAGCTCTAACAGTAGTGATATCATAGGTTTCTAAATTATAAATAACATCTTTTATAGCATCAAGACCTTCCTGAATTGTAAATATTATCTCGTGATGAACTGTACCAATGTGATCAGCAACTTTTCTTGCTGCAGCCAGATCTGGTGAGCCCTCTAATCCTACCGAAAAAGAATGCAGTTGAGGCCACCATGCTCTTTGTTTGTCATCGCTCTCAATTCTCTTTTCAGAATATTTTTTTGCGATCGCAGACGTAATTGAGGAATCTAACCCACCTGAAAGTAGAACACCATAAGGGACGTCAGACATTAATTGTCTTTTAACAGCATTTTCCAATGAATCTCTGAGATTATCTATGCTTGTTTCAGCATCTTTTACATTATCAAAATCTTCCCAATCTCTTGAATACCATTTTTCAAATTTNTTTTTTGAACTGGTCAAAAATTGGCCTGGGGGAAACAATTCGATTTTTTCACATTGTCCTTCAAGAGCTTTTAATTCAGATGAAACATAGAAAACAGCATTTTTATCCCAGCCGATGTATAATGGGATAATACCTATGTGATCTCTTGCCACAAAATATTCATCCTCTAGGGAGTCATAAATAGTAAATGCAAAAATACCGTTGAGCTTATCTAAAAAGTTAGGACCATATTTTTCGTACAATGGTAAAATTACCTCGCAATCGCTCTTAGTAGCAAAACAATATTCAGGGAATTCAAGCCTTAATTCTTTGTGATTGTATATCTCACCGTTTGCTGCTAAAACATATCTGGCATCTTGACTAAATAATGGTTGCTGACCTGATGATGGGTCTACGATAGCCAATCTCTCATGAGCAATAATTGCAGATTTATTTGAATAGATGCCACTCCAATCAGGACCTCTATGTCTTATTTTTTTAGCCATTTCTAACACCTTAGATCTTAATAAGCTATCGTTTTTGGTTTCAAAAGCACAAACTATACCACACATAATTTAAATTTTTAACAAAAAAACGCATTAATATTATATTAATAAACTTAATTATTAAAANTGATTACAAATATTAATTAATTATTTGTAATTAAAATAAAAATGTAATAAAATAAATAAAGCTAGATTAAACTGGTTAATTATTGTAAGCTAGGGGATGTTGAGATATTTGTGAGTTTGNAGNGATATCTTCCATTTTGGATTCTTTTTTATAAAATCAACCATTAAAGGCATCATCTNNTCTCGCTTACNCCATTCTGGCTGAAGATATAAAATTGCATTTTTATTTACTTTTTTTGCCTCTTGCTCAGCAAATTTAAAATCGTGNTTNTTNTATATTATNATTTTTAACTCATGAGCATGATTGTAAGCATCNTNAATNGGAAGTTTAGCTTTTTTTGGTGATAAACAAACCCAATCCCAAACACCTGTTAAGGGGTAGGCTCCAGAGGTTTCAATGTGTGTTTTTTTACCAAGCTTTTTNANTGCTTTTGTTAATGGATTCATATTCCACATCAAAGGCTCACCACCNGTAACTACCACANAGTCTGAAANACCCAGCTGATTTTTTTNCTATTTCTTCAACCGAAATAATTGGGTGACTATTTTCATCCCAGCTTTCTTTAACATCGCACCAATGACAACCAATATCACAACCACCAGTTCGAATAAAATATGAAGCTAATCCTTTATGAAATCCCTCACCTTGNATAGTATAGAATGCCTCCATGATNGGAAGTNANTCACCTTTTTCTAAAAGCAACTTTGTCTTTTTGTCCATTACAGAACAAATATAAAAATCTTAATATCTATATTTACCGACATAATTAAATATTTATAATGAGTGATTCAGGAACAAGAATAAATAAATTTTTAAGTGAGGTTGGNTACTGCTCAAGACGACAAGCAGATGCNCTNATTGATCAAGGCAGAGTTTATGTAAACCGAAAGCCAGCNAAGATGGGNATGAAAGTTTCTGAAGATGATATGATTGAAGTTGACGGAGAAAAAATCAATCAATCAAAAAAGAAAAAAATATTCATTGCCTTAAANAAACCAAGAGGNGTTGTGTGTACAACNAATNCAGGAGTTGAAGAAAATAATATTATTGATTTTTTGAATTTCCATGAAAGGGTTTTTCCGATAGGTAGACTTGATAAATCAACCACAGGATTAATTCTACTTACCAATGATGGAGAAACNGCAAACAGGATTCTAAAAACAGCAAATAACAATGAAAAAGAGTACTTAGTTAAAGTAAATAGACCAATTCCTGAGTCAATTCTTAAAAAAATGAGTGAAGGAGTTCCAATTCTNGGAAAGATTACAAGAAAATGTGTTGTTGAAAAAGTAAAAACAAATCAATTCAAAATTATATTAACTCAAGGATTAAATAGACAGATTAGAAGAATGTGNGATCACTTTGGTTATAANGTTGTATCCCTTCAAAGAATTAGAATAATGAATNTTAAATTAGATTTACCNGAGGGTAAATATAGACTCTTNAATGAACAAGAAATTAAAGGATTAAAAAAATAAACCATGGCTGAATTANTNGAAAAAAATAAGCTTGTAAATGAATTGAACAAGCTTTCAAATAAATGGAGTATTAGTGATAAATTTTTGANTTGNAAGTATGAATTTAAAAANTTCAATGANGCGCTTTCTTTNATGAATAAAGTTGGAGTNAAATGTGANGAAATGGATCATCATCCGAAGTGGACCAATGTATATAACAGATTAGAAATTGAACTTTTCACACATGATAAAGACGGTCTGACAATGAAAGATTTTGATTTAGCAATATTTATGGACCAAGAATTTGAAAGCTATGAATAAACTCACACCATTTCATTTAGCCATCCCGGTTGATAATATTCCTGTTTGTAGAAAGTTCTATCGTGAAGTTCTTGGATGCGAAGAAGGTAGAAGTAGTGACCACTGGGTAGACTTTAATCTCTTTGGTCATCAACTTGTTATTCATTACAAAGAAAAATCTAACGAAGAAATTCATACAAACCCTGTTGATGGTAAAAATGTACCGGTCCCTCATTTTGGAGTTGTGTTAGAATGGGATACTTTTCATAAATTCTCTAATGAGCTAACGAAAAAAGGAGTAGAATTTATAATTGAACCTTACATACGTTTTGAAGGTAAGCCAGGTGAACAAGCAACCATGTTTTTTATGGATCCTGCTGGCAATGCGCTAGAGTTTAAATCCTTTAAAGACTTTAATCAAATCTTTGCCACTTAATCAACCTTTGTATGCTAACAAGGTGTTTTTTAATAACATTGCTATTGTCATTGGTCCGACACCCCCAGGCACAGGAGTAATATAACTAGACTTTTTAGAAACATTTTCATAATCAACATCTCCAACAATTTTATATCCTTTTTCAGAACCNTCAGCGACCCTAGTTATTCCAACATCAACAATGACAGCACCATCTTTTACCATATCCTCTTTCACAAAATTTGGAACTCCCAATGCTGAAATTATTATATCAGCCTGTTTGGTCAGCTCTTCAATATTTTTAGTTCTGCTATGCGCAAGTGTTACCGTTGAATTCCCAGGATTAGATTTTTGACTCATTAAAATACTTATGGGTCTACCAACAATATCTGATCTACCGATTACAACTGTATGTTTTCCAGAGGTTTCGACATTATATCTTTTAAGAAGCTCCATGATTCCAAAAGGAGTTGCTGAAATAAAAGTTGGAAGACTAAGAGCCATTTTACCAAAATTTGTTGGATGAAAACCATCCACATCTTTGTCGGCATCAACAGCCATTAATATTTTTTGTGAGTCTATGTGTTTTGGCAAAGGAAGTTGAACAATATAACCGTCTATATTTTCATCATTATTCAACTCNTTAACTTTTTCAAGAAGTTCATTTTCAGAAATTGTTTCAGGAAGTTTTATCAGAGTAGACTCAAATCCAACTCTTTTACAAGCACGAACTTTACTGCCAACGTAGGTCAAACTTGCTCCGTCATCTCCAACAATAACTGCGGCTAAATGCGGAGGTCTTGANCCNTTTGCAACAATCTCTTTTACAGATTCTGCAATTTCAGCTTTAATNTCNNTACTTGTTTTTTTTCCGTCTAAAACTATCATCTACCTTTCATGTTTTGCATCATTTGCATCATTTTACCNTGACCCATTCCCTGCATCATCTTCATCATTTTACTCATTTGATTAAACTGCTTAATCAGTTGATTTATTTCTTCAACCGACCTTCCTGAACCTTTACTAATTCTCTTTTTTCGAGACTGATCTAATATTGAGGGAAGTGCTCTTTCTTTTGGCGTCATTGAATTAATAATCGCCTCTATTGGTTTAAAAGATTCATTATCAATTTGTTCACCTGATTGTTTCATCATTTTATTGGCTCCGGGAATCATACCAACTAAATCTTTCATGTCTCCCATNTTNTTNATCTGCTGAATNTGCTTCATAAANTCATCNANACCNAANTTGTTNTTNGCAATTTTCTTTTGAATTTTTCTTGCTTCCTCCTGGTCAAATTGCTGTTGCGCTCTTTCAACAAGAGAAACAACATCACCCATTCCAAGAATTCTATCAGCCATTCTACTTGGGTGAAAAACATCAAGAGCATCCATTTTCTCACCAGTTCCGATAAACTTGATTGGTTTATCAACTACACTTTTTATCGATAAGGCAGCACCACCTCGAGCATCACCATCTAATTTGGTAAGAACAACTCCGTCAAAATCCAACACATCATTAAATGCTTTAGCACTATTTACAGCATCTTGACCAGTCATGGAATCAACAACAAATAAAATTTCACTTGGCTTTATAGCTTTTTTAATATTTGAAATTTCATTCATCATTTCTTCATCAATTGCCAACCTACCTGCNGTATCAATAATGATTAAATTATGACCTTTAGATTTTCCATGCTTNACCCCNGCCTTAGCAATTGCTACAGGATCTTTATTTTCTTCTTCAGAATATACCTCGATATCTAAATCTTTACCGAGTACATGTAATTGCTCAATCGCCGCAGGTCTGTAGACATCACAGGCAACCATTAGTGGTTTTAATGATTTTTTCTTTCTAATATCGTTAGCAAGCTTTGCAGTAAAAGTGGTTTTACCAGATCCTTGTAGACCTGACATTAAAACTATGGCAGGCTTATCTTTTAAATTTATTTCAGATGTCTCACCACCCATCAATTCGGCCAATTCGTCTTTTACGATTTTNACCATTAATTGACCAGGNTTAAGATTTGTTAAAACATCTTGNCCAATGGCTTTTTCNTTAACTCTTTGGGTAAAATCTCTGGCTGTTTTAAAGTTTACATCGGCATCAAGAAGTGCACGCCTAACTTCTTTTAATGTTTCTGCAACATTNATTTCNGTTATACTTCCATGACCCTTTAAGACTTGTAGGGCTTTATCTAATTTTTCACTTAGATTACTAAACATACTGTAAAATAAAAAATTTAAAACTCATATTAAAATTACATTCTATCAACTACACCAATACCCAAAAGTGATAGTGCATTTTTTATTGTTATTCCAACTAATTTTGAAAGCTCAACTCTAAATGTTTTCTTGTCTTCAAAAGCAGATTTTAAAATCGGTAATGATTGATAAAATGAATTGAATGACTTAACTAGATCATAAACATAATTAGCGACTAATGCTGGATTATGTGAGCTAGCAGCAGCAGCAATAGCTGAAGGAAATAAATCAATTTGTTTGATTAACTCTTTTTCCTTGTCTTCCAATTTTCTATCATATTTATCTTTTGATAACTCAAAATTAATTCCACTAAGAATCGATTGAATTCTTGCGTAAGAGTATTGAATAAAAGATGCGGTATTCCCTTGAAAATCTACTGATTCTTTAGGATCGAAAAGAATTCTTTTTTTAGGATCAACTTTAAGAATATAATATTTTAATGCACCTAAACCAACAGTACTATAAACATTATTTTTTTCATCTTCAGAAAGCCCTTCAAGCTTTCCTAAACTTTTAGAAATCTCTTTTGCAGTGCTAGTCATCTCTTGCATTAAATCATCAGCATCAACAACAGTACCTTCTCTACTTTTCATTTTACCACTTGGTAAATCTACCATTCCATAGCTTAGATGAAATAAATTTTCAGACCATGAGAAACCCAGTTTTTTAAGTATTAAAAAAAGAACCTTAAAATGATAGTCCTGCTCATTACCCACAGTATAAACCATTGAGTTAATATCAGGGCAATCTTTTACTCTCTGCACGGCAGTACCAATATCTTGAGTCATGTAAACAGCAGTTCCATCAGCACGAAGTACAATCTTTTCATCTAGTCCATCTTCGGTTAGATTACACCAAACTGAGCCGTCATCTTTTTTGTAAAAAACNCCTGATTTTAATCCGCTAAAAATAAATTCTTTACCTAACAANTACGTGTCACTTTCATAATAATAACTATCAAAGTCAACACCTAAATTTTTGTAAGTTTCTTCAAACCCTTCATACACCCAGCCATTCATTTTTTTCCAAAGCTCTACCACTTCCATATCTCCAGATTCCCAATGAATTAGCATTTCTTTTGCTCTTAGTAGAATGGGGGCATTTTGCTTAGCCTCTTCTTCAGTAACTCCACTTTTTATAAGCTCTTCAACCTCTTTTTTATAAACCTGGTCAAATTTGATGTAATAATCTCCAACAAACTTATCTCCTTTCAAATTGGTACTGGCCGGAGTTTCACCATTACCATAATCTAACCAAGCAATCATACTCTTACAAATATGAATTCCTCTATCATTTATAATTTGGGTTTTATATACTTTTTTTCCTGATGCTTTGTAAATTTCAGACATACTATATCCCAAAAGATTATTTCTTATATGACCTAAGTGTAAGGGCTTATTAGTATTAGGAGATGAATATTCAACCATTACAGCTTNGTCAGAAACAGTNTCAGAAAATCCATATTCTGAATTTTCTTTGACTGAATTAAAAAAACTTAAATAATGTTCATCAGCGATTAAAAGATTCAAGAATCCAGAAACAATATTATAAGAAACAACAGAACTATTTGCAACCAAGTAATCACCGATCTTTTCGGCAATTTCTTTTGGACTCGATTTCAATTCTTTGACCATAGGAAAGACAACAAGAGTAACGTCTCCTTCAAATTCTTTTTTTGTTTGCTGAAGCTCAATATTTTCAGTATTAAACTGAAATATTTCATTTAAAGCAGTTTTAATATTGTCTCTTATTATCTTTTGAATATACATTCTTAATTATCTGATGTAAATATACTGTTTAATAATATTACTTTTTTGGTAAAAATATTTCTGCCATCATGCATCTGGTGCTACCCCCACCACAAACCTCTATTGTATTTATATCACATGAAATAATTCTCGAATGGTTTGTAATTGTATTTCTTTGATTTTCGTCTAATGAATCTTCAGCAGACTTACTCATTACTAAAATACTTTCACCATTTTCATTTATAAGCTCCAGCATATTACCGGCGAAACTTTCAACCTGCTTTTCAGAAATTTCGATTAGTTTTTTTCCTGACTCAATTATAAAATTAGAAACATTTTTTCTTTGCTTTTTGTCATCAATTGAATCTAAACATATTATGACGTAATCTGTAGCAACACACATCATCACATTGGTATGATATATTGGGAGTCTCTTGTCGCCCACAGACTGAAATGAATTAAAAATTACAGGGTTAAATTCAAAGTCTTCACAAAATTCAATAAATAAATCTTCATTAGATCTATTAGAAATTGAACAATATGCAATTCTATTTTCACGATCTAATATCATACTTCCGGTGCCCTCTAAAAATTTATTTTCGGACTCAGCACTAGAATAATCGACTATGTTGGAAATGGTAAAGCCTTCGCTTTCTAAAAATTCTAAAACTTCAGGTCTTCTCTCCAACCTTCTGTTTTTAGCGTACATCGGAAACAAACCTACATCTCCATTTTGATGAAAGGAAACCCAATTATTTGGAAAAATTGAATCTGGTGTATAATCGTTTTCATCNTCCTGAAATACATGAACAGAAATACCATTTTGTTTTAAATTCTTAACCATATTATCAAACTCCTTTTGAGCAGTCTCATTTGAGTTTTTTATAATTGAATCTTTATTCTGGTAATGATTATCACCTGCAGTCTCTTCATTATAGCCAAAATTAATCGGCCTTATCATTAATATAGAATTTGTAGCTTGATCCATATTTATTCTCTTATCAAAGGTAAAGTTGAGCATCTTAACAGTCCACCCTGCTTAGAAATTTCTTTGTAATTTATTTCTTCAACTACAATGTCAAAACTTCTTAACCAAGAATTTAACCTGGTAAAAGATTTTTCACTTACCACAATATTAGTATCAATCGAAAAGAAATTACAATTCATTTCACTCATTTCACTTAAAGAAATTTCTAAAATATTTTCCTCTCCAAAATAATCTACTAGCCATTTGTACTGTTCTCTTTTCAAAAATGCTTCAGGACAAGCCACTAACTTACCATTACCCACCGGCTGTAAACAACAATCCAAATGCAATGCGTTTTTTGTTGGTTCCAAATCAGATTTAATCAGGTCAAATGGAATTATCTTTTTTTCAGTAAATTTTTCTTTTAAAAATTTAATGGCCTTATAATTTGTCCTAGCAGTTTTAAAATTAGAATAATCNTCTCCATCATATGTGCCGATAAAAATATAATCATTATGAAGAATTACATCACCTCCCTCTACATGACAATCTTCAGGCAATTCAATTATTTTATTTTTTGGGATTAAATCAATGACTTTATTAATTGCAAGAATTTCATTTGATCTGTCTGGTAATATATTTGAAATAATGAAAGAGTCATCGACAACAAAAGCAATATCCCTAGAGAAAATCTGATTATAATTATTAATAGTTTCTGGTCTTCTGATATCAACTTTATATTTTAATAAAACTTGTTCAAACTGATTCATTTCATTAATCATATCGATTTCAGTTGGGTACGTATTATTTAAAACATTTTGTCTGCTCTTAGGGTCGTAACATTCTTCTAATTTAGGAGTTGAACCGTTACTTTTTGCAGTACCTAATACTACTGTTAAAAGCCTTGATGTTTCATTATTTACATTAAGCTTCAGCATTTAAAATAAATATGTAAATAAATTATTTTTTGGATTTAAATTTTCTTGCGGCAGGACCAGTGTAAAGTTGCCTTGGTCTACCTATAGGCTCATTCATTAATCTCATTTCTCTCCATTGTGCAATCCATCCCGGCAATCTACCCAGAACAAACATTACGGTATACATNTCAGAGGGAATTCCCATAGCTCTGTAAATAACACCAGAGTAAAAATCTACATTGGGGAATAGTTTTCTGTCAATAAAATATTTGTCTTTCAGTGCATTTTCCTCTAATTCTCCGGCTATGTGAAGCAGAGGATCATCAATACCTAAAGACTTTAAAAATTTATGAGCTGCATCTTTGATAATTCTTGCTCTTGGATCATAGTTTTTATAAACTCTATGACCAAAACCCATTAAACGAAATGGATCGTTTTTATCCTTAGCTTTTCTTATATACTTTTTTGTGTTACCACCATCTTCTTGAATGGACTTAAGCATCTCCAAAACTGCTTGATTCGCTCCACCGTGTAACGGGCCCCATAATGCTGAAATACCTGCAGAAATTGAGGGGAATAATCCTGCATGTGAAGAACCAACTATTCTAACAGTAGAAGTTGAACAGTTTTGCTCATGATCAGCATGTAATATTAGTAACTTGTTAAATACATTTATAAGATTTTTATCTGGACGATATTCATCATTAGGCTTTTTAAATAGTAAATGTAAAATCATATCAGTGTAATCCAGATTCCTGATTTTCATAGAGTACTGAAGCGGTAAACCGTTTTTCTTTCTGTATGACCAGCCAACCAATATTGGTATTTTACCTAAGACCTTTACTATTGTATTATACATACCCTCCTTACTTCTATCATAATCAAGGGAAACATCGTCTGGGTTGAATGCTGTTAAAGCACTAGTCAAACTTGAAAGTACACCCATTGGGTGTGCTGAGCTTGGAAAAGCATCAACAATTTTTTTTACATCATCATTAACAATACTGTTATCAACTATGTCATCATGAAATTTATCTAACTCTGTTTTTGTNGGCAATTCACCAAAAATAAGAAGATAAGCTACCTCCAAAAAAGAAGCTTTATTTGCTAACTCATCTAAATCATATCCTCTGTATCTTAAAATACCTTTTTCTCCGTCAAGGTAAGTTATCTTGCTTTCACAAGAGGCAGTATTTTTAAATCCACGGTCAATAGTAGTTGCACCTGATGCACCTCTCAATGTTTTTATATCAATACATACATCATCCTCTACTCCTCTGTATACTGGGAACTCGTAGCTTTCACCATCAATATTTATAGTTGCTTTGTCAGACACGAAAAATAGTTTGAAGTTGTTTTTAACTTTTGCAAAATTACGAAATATCTTGCAAAAATTAAAGTTATAAGCTAAGAGATTTGATTAATAACTAAAGGTTAATTTTAAATGCTTTAGTTTGGGGAAAAGTAGCAGTGTCAGCCAATTCTTCCTCTATTCTTAATAGCTGATTATATTTTGCGATTCTGTCAGACCTAGAAATTGAACCAGTCTTAATCTGGCCACAACTTAAAGCTACCGATAAGTCAGCTATTGTATTGTCTTCAGTTTCACCAGATCTATGTGACATCACTGTTGTATATCCAGCTTCGTGGGCCATGTTTACTGCGTCAATTGTTTCAGTCAAGGAACCTATCTGATTAACTTTAATCAAGATTGAGTTTGCTATATTTTCATCGATTCCCCTTTTTAATCTTTTTGTGTTTGTTACAAATAAATCATCACCTACAAGCTGAACATTTTTACCTATCAATTCTGTCAAATATTTCCAACCGTCCCAATCATTCTCATCCATTCCATCCTCAATTGAAATTATTGGATATTTTTTTGAAAGTTCAGCCAAATAATCTGCTTGTTGCCTACTATTTCTTAACTCTCCTTTTGAACCTTCAAAAATTCTATAATCATAAAAACCATCTTTATAAAACTCAGCAGATGCACAATCTAATGCAATCATAATATCTTCTCCAAATTTATACCCTGAGTCTGTTACAGCTTTCTGAATTGTTTCAAGAGCATCTTCTGTACCATTCAGTTTGGGAGCGAAACCACCTTCATCNCCAACACTAGTGCTTAACCCTCTTGANTTTAATACTTTTTTTAAAGAGTGAAATATCTCACTACCCATTTTCATGGCATGAGAAAAACTTTCAGCTGAAACAGGCATAATCATAAATTCTTGAAACGCAATTGGCGCATCGCTGTGAGATCCTCCATTAATTATATTCATCATTGGGACAGGTAATAAATTAGATTTTGGACCTAAATATTTAAAAAGAGAGATGTTTTTTTCTTTGGCAGCTGCTTTAGCCATCGCAAGTGATATTCCTAAAATAGCATTAGCTCCTAATTTTGATTTATTATCAGTACCATCCATTTTTATCATCAAATGATCATTTGAAATTTGATCAAAGACAGACCTACCAACTAATTCCTTAGAAATTATATTATTAATATTTGATACTGCATTTAAAACCCCCTTTCCGTGATAATCACTACCTCCATCTCGTAGCTCAACGGCTTCATGCTCACCAGTAGAAGCTCCAGATGGAACTGCAGCTCTTCCGGTTATTAAATTTTCAGTTATTACATCAACCTCAACAGTCGGATTACCCCTAGAATCAAATATTTGCCTAGCGATAATATCTTTTATTTTAGCCATCTATCTATTTTGTTTTTGAAATATTTTCTATGAACTGATCAAATAAATAAGAAGCNTCGTGAGGACCAGGACTTGCTTCAGGATGATACTGAACAGAAAAACAATTTTTACTATTCATTTCAATTCCAGCAACCGTATCATCATTTAAATGAATATGTGTTATCCTAATATCTTTATGTGCTTCTGTTTCTTCTCTATTAATGGCAAAGCCATGATTTTGAGATGTAATCTCACCCTTTCCTGTAATTAGATTTTTAACAGGATGATTTATTCCACGATGTCCATTATGCATTTTATATGTTGAAATACCATTAGCAAGAGCTATAATTTGATGACCTAAGCATATACCAAAAAGAGGAAAATTATTTTTAATAACTTCCTTTGCAACGTTTTGTGCACTTTTCAATGGCTCAGGATCACCGGGACCGTTTGAGATAAAATATGCATCAGGATTCCACGATTTCATTTCATTAAAAGAAGTATCATATGGGAAAACCTTTATGTAANAATCTCTTTTGGCAAGATTTCTTAATATATTTTTTTTAATACCTAAATCCAAAGCAGCAATTTTATACTTTGCATTTTCCTCGCCATAAAAATAAGGCTGTTTAGTTGATACTTTTGAAGCCAACTCTAAACCATCCATACTTGGAATTTTTGCGAGTTGTTTTTTTAAATCATCAATATTACCAATTTCAGTGGAAATTACAGCATTCATTGCGCCATTATCCCTTATGTATGAAACAAGTGCTCTAGTATCAACATCCGAAATAGCTAATAAATTATTTTTTTCAAAGAAATTATATAAAGAATCAATATCCCCATATCTTGAAAAGTTGTAAGTAAAATTTCTACAAATTAAACCTGCAATTTTAACCGAATCTGATTCTACTTCATCTTCCTTAACACCATAATTACCTATGTAAGCATTTGTTGTAACCATTAACTGCCCAAAGTAAGAAGGATCGGTAAAGATTTCTTGATAACCAGTCATACCCGTGTTGAAACACACTTCTCCAAAAGCTGAACCTTCTTTACCAATAGATTTGCCATGGAAAATAGTACCATCCTCTAGTAAAATAATTGCTTTTTTTCTCTGGTTATAATGCATTTAAAATAAAGGTTAGACAAAAATAATTTATAATAGTTAAAATCATAATTTTTTATTAAAAAAAAAAGGAGCTGAGCTCCTTTTTTTTAAAACTTATTTACTAAATGCAAATTCCAGCATTTTAATTACATCACTTTCGTCTTTATATGAAAGATTACTTGAATCAATGTACGCCAGTATACGATTAACGTCCATTGAACTGTTTTCAAAAAGCTTATTGAGTGAACGCTTAGATAGTTTGAAACTTTCTATCATATTATTTTCTCCAGACCTAATGAAGTAAGACTCTTTTTTTACATATTTATCATTTGACCTGTTCACCATTGGGTTTCCTGATCCTGTAACTAACTTAACAGAAAAACCTTTTAAAATGGTAAAGTCACTTCCAGAATAAATTAATTCATATACCCTATTATCTTCATTGAAAAAATAATTCTTATACGATTTACCATTAATTATGATTTGCTTAATGTTATTAAAAGTAAACGAGAATATAGAATCGTTATCATTTATCTTTGCCTCAAATGCATTTCTACTGATATTTAGATTAATATTTCTAACCAAAAATCTCTCACCTGTTAAAGTCTGTATTTCACCATCATTATTCCACTCATCAAACAGATAAGCTGAACCCAAGATTACCTTACTTGGCTGGTTATAAAAAAANGATGTTCCNAAATTTGTNGTCTCCCCAGTCAATGCTGATCTAAAATCTGTTTGTGTATTTGTTTGTGAAATAATAAAATTCGAAACTAGAAATATTAGTATAAATATTAATCTCATATTACAATTAATTAAATTATTTGTCTTCTTTTTTTTCTGAATCCTCATCAGGAGCTTCCTCAGCAGGAGCTTCCTCAGCAGGAGCTTCCTCAGCAGGAGCTTCCTCAGCAGGAGCTTCCTCAGCAGGAGCTTCCTCAGCAGGAGCTTCCTCAGCAGGAGCTTCCTCAGCAGGAGCNTCTTCAGCAGGAGCTTCTAAAGCATCATTTANCACCTCTTCATTAACAACTTCTTCAGAAACAGATTCAGATTTTTTTCCTCTTCTACTTCTTCTTGTTGTTTTCTTCTTCTTTGACACATAAGTATCGTTNTAGTCTACAAGCTCTATCATGGCCATCTCAGCATTGTCTCCAAGTCTGTTACCTAGTCTAATTATTCTTGTGTATCCACCTGGTCTATCAGCAACCTTAACAGCTACATCTCTAAATAACTCAGCAACAGCATTTTTTTGTTTCATTCTTGAAAAAACAATTCTTCTGTTGTGGGTTGTGTCAGATTTAGATTTTGTTATCAAAGGTTCAACAAATTTCTTTAATGCCTTTGCTTTTGCTAATGTTGTATTAATTCTCTTATGCTCAATAAGTGAACAAGCCATATTAGCAAGCATTGAACTTCTGTGTCCCTTTTTTCTTCCTAAGTGATTAAACTTTTTACGATGCCTCATTTTCTTTCTTTACTTTAACTTTTTACTCTTTTTCAAGTTTATACTTTGACAAATCCATTCCAAAACTTAGACCCTTAAGCATTACTAACTCTTCTAGCTCTGTTAATGATTTTTTACCAAAATTTCTAAACTTCATTAAGTCATTTTTATTAAATGACACCAAATCTCCAAGAGTGTCAACCTCAGCTGCCTTCAAACAATTAAGTGCTCTCACAGATAAATCCATGTCTATTAATTTAGTTTTTAATAACTGTCTCATGTGTAGTGACTCTTCATCATAAGTTTCAGTTTTTGCAATCTCATCAGCTTCAAGAGTTATTCTTTCATCAGAAAACAACATGAAATGATGTATTAAAATTCTAGCAGCATCAGTAAGCGCGTCCTGAGGTGTTATAGAACCATCTGAAACTATATCAAAAACTAATTTCTCATAATCTGTTTTCTGCTCAACCCTAAAATCTTCAACATGATATTTTACATTTTTAATAGGTGTAAAAATTGAATCAACAAAGATAGTTCCCAACTGTGCTGATGCATTTTTATTTTCCTCAGAAGTAACATAACCTCTTCCCTTATCGATTGTGATTTCCATCTGAATCTGAACCTTCGGATCAAGGTTACAAATTACCTGATCAGAATTTAAAATCTGGAAACCAGAGATAAATTTTTGAAAATCACCTGCAGTAATTTTATCTTGACCAGAAATAGAAATTAAAACTAATTCATTGTCAACATCTTCAATTTGTCTCTTAAACCTTATTTGTTTCAGATTTAATACGATTTCGGTTACATCCTCTACAATTCCCGGAATAGTAGAAAATTCGTGATCAACTCCTTCGATTTTTACAGATGTAATNGCAAAACCTTCAAGAGAAGACAAAAGNACTCTTCTTAATGCATTACCAACTGTTAATCCGTAACCAGGCTCAAGTGGTCTAAACTCAAATCTTCCTTCATGATCAGAAGATTCAATCATTATTACTTTATCTGGTTTTTGAAAATTTAATATTGCCATAATCTTATTTATAATTTTTTATTTAGAATATAATTCTACTATATATTGTTCGTTAATATTTTCAGGAATTTGGATTCTTTCAGGAATGGAAACGTATGTTCCTTGCATAGTATCTTCATTCCATGTAATCCATTCATATACCTGAGATGAATTTTTTAAACAGTTAGTAATAGATTCAACAGATTTTGACTTTTCTCTAACCGCAATAACATCTCCTGGTTTCAAATTGAACGATGGAATATTTACAATTTCACCGTTGACCGTAATATGTCTGTGAGAAACTAACTGTCTAGCTCCTCTTCTTGAGTTGGACAAGCCCATTCTATAAACTACATTGTCTAATCTAGATTCACACAACTGTAATAAAACTTCTCCGGTAATTCCTTTTGAAGCAGTTGCTTTTTTGAATAGATTTCTGAATTGTCTCTCAAGAATACCATAGGTATATTTTGCTTTTTGCTTTTCCATTAACTGGATAGCATACTCTGATTTTTTAGATCTTCTTTTATTATTTCCATGCTGTCCTGGAGGGTAATTTCTTTTTTCAAAAGATTTGTCATCTCCAAAAATTGGTTCCCCAAATTTTCTAGCAATTTTTGTTTTTGGACCAGTATATCTTGCCATTTTTTAATTTTTATTAGAGTGATTATGAATTAAGGTCAATCCTTCGATAATCAAAATCTCTATAGTTATACTTATATTAAACTCTTCTTCTTTTTGGTGGTCTACATCCATTATGTGGAGTAGGAGTAACATCAACAATTTCTGTNACCTCTATACCACCATTATGTATAGATCTTATGGCAGATTCTCTACCATTACCAGGACCTTTTACATAAACTTTAACTTTTCTAAGACCAGCGTCCTTAGCAACTGTCACAGCATCTTCAGCTGCCATTTGTGCTGCATAAGGTGTATTCTTTTTAGTTCCTCTAAATCCCATTTTACCAGCTGATGACCACGAAATAACATCACCATTTTTATTAGTAAGGGAAATAATTATGTTATTGAAAGATGCTACAATATGAGCCTCACCATTTGATTCAACAACAACTTTTCTTTTTTTAGTACTAGATTTTGCCATATACTATAATTATTTTGTTACTTTTTTCTTGTTAGCAACAGTTTTTCTTTTACCTTTTCTTGTTCTAGAATTGTTCTTGGTTCTTTGACCTCTTAGAGGTAAACCAGCTCTATGCCTAATTCCCCTGTAACAACCTATATCCATTAATCTTTTGATATTAAGTTGAGTCTCAGAACGCAATTCACCTTCGATAGTNAAAGCTCCCACAGCTTCTCTAATTTTACCAACTTCTNCATCTGTCCAATCTGAAACTTTTTTACTGTGATCAACACCAGCAGTGTCTAATATTTTAGAAGCTCTGCTATTTCCAATTCCGAAAATATAAGTTAAAGAGATTACACCTCTTTTATTCTTTGGTATGTCTATTCCTGCTATTCTTGCCATAATATTAACCTTGTCTTTGTTTAAATCTAGGATTCTTTTTGTTTATAACGTAAAGTCTCCCTTTTCTTCGTACAATTTTACAATCTGCACTTCTCTTTTTTACTGAAGCTCTTACTTTCATCTTTTAAAATCTATAAGTTATTCTTGCCTTAGTTAAATCGTAAGGACTCATTTCTAATTTTACTTTATCACCAGGCAATAATTTGATATAATGCAATCTCATTTTTCCAGAAATATGAGCAGTAACAACATGACCATTTTCTAATTCAACTCTAAACATTGCATTCGAAAGCGATTCAATAATTGTTCCTTCTTGTTCTATTGGTGCCTGTTTTGCCATATTAATAATTTTATATTGCTGGTTTTCTGTCCCTACCTGCTTTCATAAGTCCATCATAGTGTTTGTTAAGTAAATATGAATTTACCTGTTGCATAGTGTCAATTGCAACTCCAACCATAATCAGTAAAGATGTTCCACCAAAAAATAATGCCCATCCCGCTTGAACATCCATAAACTTAACAACTACTGCAGGAAATACTGCAATAAGAGCTAAGAAGATAGAACCAGGTAAAGTTATATGTGACATAATCGTATCAAGAAGATTTGAAGTATCTGTACCGGGTCTAATTCCNGGTATAAAACCTCCACTTCTTTTTAGATCGTCAGCAATTTTATTTGTTGGGACAGTAATTGCAGTNTAAAAATATGTAAATACTACAATTAAAAGTCCAAATACGATATTATACCAAAGGCCGAATATATCAGCAAATTCAATTTCCATCCAACTACCAAAAGTCGACATGAATTGAGAATCAACATTCTTGATTGACCCTCCTAAAAATGACGGAACGAACATGATTGCTTGAGCAAATATTATAGGCATTACGCCTGAGGCATTAAGTCTAAGTGGTATATACTGTCTAGTTCCAGCAACATTTCTATCAAATCCACCCGATGCGGTACGTCTGGCATACTGAACAGCAATTTTTCTTACGGCCAATACAAGCATAACTGATGCTAAAATAATAGCTGTCCAAATTACAAGTTCGATTGAAATCATAATTAAACCACCGTTAGATTCAGTTACTCTAGATACCCACTCCTGAACAAAAGACTGAGGCATGGTAGCAATAATACCAACCATAATAAGCAGTGAGATACCGTTACCAATTCCTTTGTCAGTAATTTTTTCACCTAACCACATGGCAAAAATACACCCGGTAACTAATATCACAATTGATGAGAAATAGAACATACCTCCTTGACCTAGTAGGAAGGCATCCTGTGGGATACCTAGTGCTGGCAAAGCTGTCAAATATGCGGGAGATTGAACCAAACAGATTGCAATAGTAAGCCATCTGGTGATTTGAGTGATTTTTTTCTGACCACTAGCTCCTTCCTTTTGAAGCTTTTGAAGATAAGGAATTGCTATACCCATTAACTGAACAACAATTGATGCAGAGATATAAGGCATAATTCCAAGAGCAAAAACTGAAGCATTAGCAAATGCACCACCTGTAAAAGCATTTAATAACCCTAGAATACCTTGCTCAGTGTTTTCAGCTATTTGACCCAACTTAGTAGCATCAATACCTGGAAGAACTACCTGGGCGCCAAATCTGTAAACCACTAAGAGAATAAGTGTCAAACCTATCCTATCTTTAAGCTCTGTGATTTTCCAGATATTTTTTAATACTTCAATTACCTTATTCATAATTAATTTATATGTTTATTGCTTCTCCTCCAGCAGCTTCAATTGCTGATTTTGCAGATGCTGTAAACTTATGAGCTGAAACTTTTACTTTCCCTTTTAATTCACCTCTACCTAAAATCTTTACAAGTTCGTTTTTACGAACTAATCTTAACTTAACCATCGATTCAAAGTCAAGTGTAGTTTTAACTTTTTTATTGTCAATTAGGGATTGAATTGTATCCAGATTAACACCTTGATATTCTACCCTGTTAATATTTTTAAATCCAAATTTTGGAATTCTTCTTTGAAGTGGCATTTGACCACCTTCAAAACCAATTTTTTTGGAGTAACCAGATCTAGATTTAGCTCCTTTGTGACCTCTTGTAGCGGTACCACCTTTACCTGAACCTTGTCCTCGACCGACTCTTTTACTGTTTTTATTAATTGAACCCTTAGCAGGTTTTAAATTACTTAAATCCATTTTTTTATTTTTCAACAGTTATTAAATGACTAACTTTTTTAATCATTCCTAAAATATTAGGCGTGTCTTCATGTTCAACAGTCATACCTAACTTTCTTAATCCAAGAGCAGCTAACGTAAGCTTTTGTTTTTTAGTTCTATTGATAGAACTTCTTGTTTGTGTTACTTTAATTTTTGCCATCTCTTTTAACCTTTATACAATTTTTCTAATGTTATGCCTCTATTTTTTGCAATAGTATGGGCATTTTTTAATCTAAGTAATGCATCAAATGTAGCTTTTACAACATTATGAGGATTTGACGAACCCTGAGATTTTGATAGTACATCGTGTACACCAACAGCCTCAAGAACGGTTCTCACAGCTCCTCCAGCAATAACACCTGTACCAGGTGCAGCAGGGATGATATTCACTCTAGCTCCACCAAATTTACCTTTTTGTTGATGTGGTAAAGTTCCTTTAACAATAGGTATTCTTACTAAATTCTTTTTAGCATCCTCAACTGCTTTTGCAATCGCACTAGAAACATCTTTTGACTTTCCTAGACCATGACCAACAACTCCGTTTTCATCTCCAACAACAACAATTGCTGAAAATCCAAATGTTCGACCACCTTTAGTAACTTTAGTGACCCTCTGAACTCCTACTAAACTGTCTTTAAGTTCAAGACCCCCTGGTTTTACTCTTTCTACACTTTTATAGTTATGATACATAAATTAAAATTTTAATCCACCTTCTCTTGCACCGTCTGCTAAAGACTTAACTCTNCCGTGGTATAAATACCCNGAACGGTCAAAAGACACTTGTTTTATTCCCTTTGAAACAGCTTTTTCAGCAAGTTTTTTACCAACTAGTGAAGCGGTTTCAGTTTTATTTCCTTTAGTCTTTGAAATTTCTTTTTCAGCAGACGAAGATGAAACGATAGTATTACCACTAACATCATCAATCAATTGAGCATAAATTTCTTTATTACTTCTAAAAACAGATAATCTTGGATGAGTTTCAGTTCCTGAAACTATTTTTCTGATTCTATTTTTAATCCTAATTCTTCTTTGTTTCTTAGTTAACTTCATAATTTAAAAATTAAGCTTGTTTTCCTGCCTTNCTTCTAATTTGCTCTCCAACAAATCTTATTCCTTTTCCTTTATATGGTTCAGGTTTTCTGAAAGATCGAATCTTGGCAGCAACCTGTCCAACTAATTGTTTGTCAAAAGAAGTAAGCTTAATAATTGGATTAGATCCTTTTTCAGAGACTGTTTCAACTTTAACTTCATTTGCTAAATTCATTACAACGCTGTGTGAAAAACCTAACGCAAGTTCAAGCTTCTGTCCCTGAGCAGAAGCACGATATCCAACTCCAACCAACTCCAATTCTTTAGTCCACCCTTCAGAAACTCCGATAACCATATTATTAATTAAAGCTCTGTAAAGTCCATGCTTTGATTTATGATCTTTAGCTTCAGATACTCTCTCAACGTTAANAGTGCCATCACTCATTTTAACAGTTACGTCAGAAAATTCTTGTTCAATTTCTCCTAACTTACCTTTAACAATAATTTTATTTTCAGAAATTTCAACTGAAACTCCCTCAGGTATTGTAATCGGATTATTTCCTACTCTAGACATTTTTTTATTTTTTTCTAATTAACGTAACAAATTACTTCTCCACCAACATTTTCTGTTTTAGCTTGCTTAGCTGTCATAACACCTTTGGATGTAGAAACTATAGCGATTCCTAGCCCGTTTAATACTCTTGGTAAATCACTTGAACTAGAATACTTTCTCAAACCAGGCTTACTAATTCTAGAAATATTTGTTATTACTGATTCATTATTTTCTTTTGTATACTTTAAGGCAATTTTTATACTACCTTGAGCAGTATCATCTTCAAATTTATAGCTCAAAATATATCCTTGATCGAATAATATTTTGGTAATTTCTTTCTTAAGATTAGATGCAGGAATAGAAACAACTTTATGGTTTGCTCTAATCGCATTTCTAACTCTTGTTAAATAATCAGCTATAGGATCTGTATTCATATTTTTAATTTTATTTTTTTACCAACTAGCTTTTTTAACTCCAGGTATTAACCCTTTATTTGCCATCTCTCTAAAAAGTACCCTAGAAATACCAAAATTTCTCATGTATCCCTTAGGTCTACCAGTTAATTTACACCTGTTATGCATTCTAATTGGAGAAGCATTTTTTGGAAGTTTTTGCAAACCTTCATAGTCTCCAGCTTCCTTTAAAGCTTTTCTTTTTTCAGCATATTTAGCTACAATTTTTGCTCTTTTTACTTCGCGAGCTTTCATTGATTCTTTAGCCATAGTATTCTAATTTGTTAAAATTTAATCTTCTTTACCCTCTGGATTTTCTTCAATAGTCGCTTCTTGTTCTGGAGTCTCCTCAACAGCTGGAGTCTCCTCACCCTCTGGAGTCTCCTCAACAGCTAGCTTCAACCTCTGGAGTAGCCTCAACCTCTGGAGTCTCCTCAACAGCAGCCTCAACCTCAGGGGTCTCCTTAATTGATGGTTTAGTTTCTGCTACTGGTCTTTCATCCTTCTTTTTAAAAGGTAATCCAAGCTCACTTAAAAGCTGCATAGCTTCAGTATCAGAATTAGCACTAGTAACAAATGTTATGTCCATACCTGAAATCTTGTTGATTTTGTCAATATTAATTTCAGGGAAAATAATTTGTTCAGTGACACCTAAATTATAGTTACCTCTGCCGTCAAATCCAGTGTTTTTAACTCCGTTGAAATCTCTAACTCTTGGAAGGGCAGTTGTAACAAACCTATCAAGAAATTCATACATTCTTTCACCCCTCAGTGTTACTTTTACACCAACCGGCATTCCTTTTCTCAATTTAAATGATGCAACATCCTTTTTTGACATTGTTGCAATAGCTTTTTGACCCGAGATTTCTGTGACTTCATTCAGCGCATGATCAATAAGCTTTTTATCATTTACAGCAGCACCTACACCCTTAGAAATTACAATTTTCTCAAGCTTTGGCACCTGCATAACATTATCGTAACTAAATTCTTTTATTAATCTAGAGACAATGTTACTCTTATATTCCTTTTTTAATCTTGGTATATAACTCATATCTATAATACTTCGTCAGACTTCTTTGAATATCTAACTTTTTTATCATTTTCTATTTTAAAACCGACTCTTGTTGGTTGACCGTCAGATGTTATCAGAGAAATATTAGAAATATCAATAGATAACTCTTTTTCTGTAATTCCACCTTTAGGATTGTTTGCATTAGGCTTATTATGTTTTTTTACAACATTCACACCTTCAACAATGGCTCTATTCTTATCAGCAAAGACTCTTAAGACTTTACCCTGGGTACCTTTCTGATTTCCAGCAATCACCTTAACAATATCTCCAGTTTTAATTTTTAATTTTCTTCTCATACAAATATTTTTAAAGTACCTCAGGTGCTAATGAAACAATTTTCATAAACTTCTTATCTCTTAGCTCTCTTGCTACAGGTCCAAAAACTCTGGTACCCTTCATTTCTCCAGATGCATCTAGTAGTACGCATGCGTTATCGTCAAACCTAATGTATGATCCATCTTTTCTTCTAACTTCTTTTGTTGTTCTAACAACTACTGCTGAGGATACAGCTCCTTTCTTTACCATTCCGTTCGGAGTAGCTGATTTAACGGAAACAACAATTTTATCTCCAATTGAAGCATATCTTCTTTTAGTACCACCAAGTACTCTTATGGTAAGAACTTCTTTAGCTCCAGTGTTATCAGCAACTTTTAATCTTGATTCTTGTTGTAACATAATTATTTAGCTCTTTCAATTATTTCTACTAGTCTCCAACATTTTGACCTGCTAATTGGTCTAGTTTCCATTATCTTAACTCTATCTCCAATATTGCAATCATTTTTTTCATCATGAGCAACATATTTTTTTGTTTTTAGTACGAATTTCCCGTACATAGGATGTTTTACCTTTTTAACCTCAGAAACTACAATAGATTTCTGCATTTTGTTACTCGTAACAACACCAATTCTTTCTTTTCTTAAATTTCTTTTTTCCATATTCATATAGAATAAATTAATTATCGTCTCTTTTGTTTAATTCTGTCATGATTCTAGCTATAGATTTTCTTAAAGCTTTAATCTGAATTGGATTTTCCAATGGAGACACAGCATGAGCCATCTTAAGCTCATTGTATTTCTTTTTATTTTCAACGAGCTGTTCATTAAGCTCTTCATTTGATAATTTTACTACTTCCTGTTGCTTCATATCTTCAATATTATGCTTCGTAATCTCTCGCGATTATAAATTTCGTTTTTACAGGTAGCTTTTGAGCAGCTAGCCTTAAAGCCTCTTTTGCTATGTCTAAAGGCACCCCACCAACTTCAAAAAGTATTCTACCTGGTTTAACAACAGCAGCCCAATATTCAACAGCACCTTTTCCTTTACCCATACGAACTTCAAGGGGTTTTTTAGTAATAGGTTTGTCTGGAAAAATTTTGATCCAAAGTTGACCTTCCCTTTTCATATATCTTGTTGCTGCAATCCTTGCTGCTTCAATTTGTCTTGAGGTTAAAAAGTTAGAGTCAAGTGACTTTATTCCAAACATTCCGTTAGAAAGCCTGTGACCTCTACCAGAATTACCTTTCATTCTGCCTTTTTGAACCTTACGATATTTAGTTTTTTTCGGTTGTAACATCGCTTATTAATTTCTTTTTCTTCGGTTATTTTTTCCTTGTTTCTTTGAAAGACCAACAAGTGGATTTAAATCTCTCTTTCCATAAACCTCACCCTTCATAATCCAAACTTTTATACCTATTCTTCCATAAGTAGTATGTGCCTCAACCATCGCATAATCTATATCAGCTCTGAATGTTGAAAGTGGAATTCGTCCCTCCTTGTAGTGTTCACTTCTTGCCATCTCAGCTCCATTTAACCTACCACTTATTTGAATTTTAATACCCTCAGCATTCATTCTAATCGAAGCTGCAATTGCCATCTTAATTGCCCTCTTGTATGAAATTCTATTTTCAATTTGTCTAGCAACACTTGACGCTACAAGAAAGGCATCTAATTCTGGTCTTTTAATCTCATAAATATTCAATTGAATATCTTTAGAAGTAATTTTCTTTAACTCTTCTTTTAATTTGTCAACTTCTTGACCTCCTTTACCAATAATAATTCCAGGTCTTGCAGTGGTAATTGTAATTGTTACAATCTTGAGAGTTCTTTCAATTATTACTCTTGAAATACTTGCTTTGGCCAAACGAGCATGAACATATTTTCTGATTTTCTGATCCTCAGCTAATTTATCTCCATAATCATTACCGCCATACCAGTTAGACTCCCATCCTCTGATTATGCCAATTCTATTTCCTATTGGATTTGTTTTTTGTCCCATTTATTTAATTACTTTGAGTATTATCTTTAGTATTCAGCACGATTGTCACATGATTAGATCTTTTTCTAATTCTATGTGCTCTACCTTGTGGTGCTGTTCTAATTCTTTTNAACATTGACGCACTATCAACTTTTATCTCATGAATATATAAGTTTGCATCTTCAATATTAGCCTCCTTATTTTTTGCCTGCCAGTTTGAAATCGCAGACAATAATAACTTTTCAAGCTTTCTTGACGCCTCCTTTTGACTAAATCTAAAAATATCTAATGCTTGATCAACACTCTTGCCTCTTACTAAGTCAGCAACGATTCTCATCTTTCTTGGCGAAGTAGGGCAGTTGTTAAGCTTTGCAATAGCTATATTGTTATTTTCTTTCATATTTTCTTTAGTAACAGCCATAGTTTTATTTTTTTCCCTTGTTTTTAGCTCCAGCATGACCTCTAAAAGATCTTGTTGGAGAAAACTCACCTAATTTGTGTCCAACCATATTTTCAGTGATATAAACAGGAATAAACTGCCTACCGTTATGAACAGCAATAGTTTGGCCTACAAAATCAGGGGTTATCATACTTGCTCGTGACCAAGTCTTGATAACAGTTTTTTTATTATCCTGAATATTTTTTTCCACCTTTCTGTTTAACTTGTAGTGGACATATGGTCCTTTTTTTAATGATCTAGACATAATTATTTATTTCTTCTTTCGATAATATATTTATTACTTTCCTTTGTTTTCGACCTTGTTCTGAATCCTTTCGCTGGAATTCCTTTTCTTGATCTAGGGTGACCACCGGAAGCTCTTCCTTCTCCACCACCCATTGGATGATCAACAGGGTTCATAGCAACAGGTCTAGTTCTAGGTCTTCTCCCTAACCATCTTGTTCTTCCTGCTTTTCCTGAAACAGTTAACTGATGATCAGAATTAGAAACCACACCTATTGTAGCAAAACAATTACTCAAAACTAGTCTGGTTTCACTTGAAGGTAACTTAATAGTAGCAAACTTACCTTCTCTTGCCATTAACTGAGCATAAGAACCAGCACTTCTTGCTAAAGTAGCTCCTTTTCCAGGTCTCATTTCAATACATGATATTACCGTTCCTAAAGGAATATTAGATAACGGCATAGCATTACCAATATCAGGTGAAACAGATTGACCAGAAACAATTTTTTGGCCAACTTTCATACCCTTTTGAGCAATAATATATCTCTTTTCATTGTCAGAGTAATTTATTAAAGCGATAAATGCCGATCTGTTTGGATCATATTCTATTGAAGTAACTTCTCCAACAACATCATACTTATCTCTTTTAAAATCTATAACTCTGTATCTTCTCTTATGACCACCACCTTTATATCTCATAGTCATTCTACCTTGATTGTTTCTTCCACCGCTTTTTTTCATCGGCTTTAAAAGAGATTTTTCAGGCTTTGACGTGGTAACCTCAGAATACTCATTGACTATTCTAAATCTTTGTCCTGGGGTTATTGGTTTTAATTTTCTAACTGACATTATCTTTAATTTTAAGCGTTAGCATATAAATCAATTGATTCACCTTCTGCTAGTTGAACAATTGCTTTTTTGATAGCATTTGTTTTACCGTATTGAATACCAGCTTTGGTATACCTTATTCTTCTATCAGAACGAACATTGATAGTTCTTACTTTATCAACTTTGACTCCGTAAGACGCTTCAACAGCTTTTTTAATTTCAACCTTATTGGCTGATTTGCTAACTTGAAAAGTGTAGCAATTATTTAATTCACTATCGTTCGTAGCCTTTTCTGTAATAATTGGTTTAATCAAAAGACTCATAATTATTTACTTAAATTTTCATTTATACTTAACAAGGAACTTTCGGAAATAACAAGTTCTTTAGCATTTAAAATCTTATAAGTGCTTATTTCAGAACTAGTTACAACTTCGGATCCCTTGAAATTTCGCGACGACAAATATACATTATTATTGGGAGCGCCAAATACAATGAGAGATTTTTTGTCTTCTATATTTAAAGCTTTTAAAACATCAATAAACATTTTTGTTTTAGGTGCTTTAAAATCAAAATCTTCTATAACTTTTATAGCTTTGTCTTGAGCTTTAAGTGTTAGTGCTGATTTTCTAGCCAATCTTTTAAGTTTCTTGTTTAGCTTAACTTCATAATCTCTCGGTCTTGGTCCAAAAATTCTACCTCCGCCTCTAAAGACACCAGATTTTATACTTCCCGCACGTGCAGTACCAGTACCTTTTTGTTTTTTAATTTTTCTAGTACTTCCTTTAATATCAGCTCTTTCTTTGGCTTTATGAGTACCTTGTCTTTGATTTGCCAAATACTGCTTGACATCTAAGTACAGTGCGTGCTCATTAGGCTCAATAGAAAATATATCTTTAGGTAGAGTTACTTCTCTGCCTGTTTCTTTACCTTTTGAATTTAATACCGCTATTTTCATTACTTCTGTATTATTACGTAAGAATTTTTATGACCTGGTACACAACCCTTCACCAATAAAAGATTTTTTTCAGGCATTACTTTTAAAACTCTCAAATTCAACACTTTTACTTTTTCACCACCCATTCTACCTGCCATTTTCATACCTTTAAAAACTCTTGCAGGATAAGAAGCAGCACCAATTGATCCAGGCGCTCTTAATCTGTTATGTTGACCATGAGTAGCTTGTCCAACACCAGCAAAGCCATGTCTTTTTACAACACCTTGAAATCCTTTTCCTTTAGAAATTCCTGAGACATCAACAAATTCACCTTCTTCAAAATGATCTACACCAATTGTATCTCCCAAATTCAGATCTTGATCAAAACCTTGAAATTCTACCACCTTGGTTTTGGCAACTGTACCTGCTTTTTTTGCATGGCCATGAGCTGCTTTGGTAGTACTTTTCTCTGTCTTGTCATCGAAACCTAATTGAACAGCTTTGTAGCCGTCAACTTCTTCAGTTCTGACTTGGGTAACAATACAAGGACCAGCTTCAATGACAGTACACGGAACATTTTTTCCGCTTTCGTCGAAAATACTGGTCATTCCTATTTTTTTTCCTATTAACCCAGACATAATTTTTTATTTTATCATTTTATTTTAAAAAATAAGGGTCAAAATAATTTAACCCTAAATTATTTTTCTCCATTTTTCCTTCGCGAAACGCTCCGGACATTTTAAACCAGCCTAAACTGGCAGGTATGATTTATACCTTAATTTCAACTTCAACACCACTCGGCAATTCTAACTTCATTAGAGCATCAATTGTTTTAGAAGATGTACTATAAATATCAAGTAATCTTTTATATGAACTTAATTGAAATTGCTCTCTTGACTTTTTATTTACATGAGGTGATCTTAAAACAGTAAAAAGTTTTTTATGCGTTGGTAAAGGTATAGGACCTGTAACAACAGCACCAGTACTTTTTACGGTCTTAACAATCTTTTCAGCAGAATTATCTACTAAACTGTGATCATAAGACTTTAATTTTATTCTAATTTTTTGACTCATTATTAATATTTGTTAAGAATCAGTTGATCCATTAGCTTTTTTAATTACCTCTTCAGAAACATTAGAAGGTGTCGCGGCATAATGTGAAAACTCCATAGTAGATGTAGCTCTACCAGATGAAAGTGTTCTTAATGATGTTACATAACCAAACATTTCTGATAATGGAACATCGGCCTTAACAACCTTAGATCCAGCACGATCACCCATATCATTAACCTGACCTCGTCTTCTATTTAAATCTCCTACTATATCACCCATATTCTCTTCTGGTGTTAAAACCTCTAGCTTCATAATAGGCTCCATAATCACAAATTTTGCAAGTTTGGCTGCATTTTTAAATCCAATTTTTGCAGCTAACTCAAACGACAATTGATCAGAATCGACATCATGATAAGAACCATCATTTAAAGTTACTTTCATTGAATCTACTTCNTATCCAGCCAATGGGCCATTTTGCATTGCCATTTTAAATCCTTTTTCAACAGATGGAATAAATTCTTTAGGAACATTCCCACCTTTTATATTGGAAACAAACTCTAAACCTGGTTTTCCTTCTTCAGCAGGTTCAACAGTAAATGCAATATCCGCAAATTTACCTCTACCACCGGATTGTTTTTTATAAACCTCACGATGATCAGCCTTAAGAGTAATGGCTTCTTTATATTCAACCATTGGCTCACCTTCATTAACCTCTACCTTAAACTCTCTTTTTAATCTGTCAACAATAATATCTAAGTGAAGCTCTCCCATACCAGAAATAATAGTTTGACCAGAAGCTTCATCTGTTCTGACTGTAAAAGTTGGATCCTCTTCTGACAATTTAGCTAAGGCCATTCCCAATTTATCAACATCTGCTTTGGTTTTAGCCTCAACAGCAATACCGATAACAGGATCAGGGAAATCCATACTTTCAAGAACAATAGGTGATTTTTCAGCTGTTAAACTATCACCAGTTTTAATATCTTTAAATCCAACAGCAGCACCAATATCACCAGCTTCTATCACATCGATAGCATTTTGTTTATTAGAATGCATTTGATAAATTCTTGATATCCTTTCTTTTTTACCAGATCTGTTGTTTAGTACATATGATCCAGCATCTAATTTTCCAGAGTAAACTCTGAAAAATGCAAGTCTACCAACAAAAGGATCAGTAGCAATTTTAAATGCTAGAGCAGCAAATGGCTCATCAACAGATGGTTTTCTTGATATCTCTTCATTATTATCTGGATTAGTACCTACAATAGCCTCCTTATCAACAGGTGACGGTAAATATCTACATACAGCATCTAATAAGAATTGAACTCCTTTATTTTTAAATGCTGATCCACAAATCATTGGAATGATTGCCATATCCATTACAGCAGCACGCAATGCACTATGAATTTCTTCTTCAGTAATAGATTCTTCATCTTCCATATACTTTTCTAAAAGGTTATCATCATAAGAAGCAACTTCTTCGATTAATAATCCTCTATATTTTTTAGCTTCTTCTTTAAGGTTTTCAGGAATATCAACAATATCAAATGTTGATCCCATAGATTCCTCATGCCAGATTATAGCTCTATTTTTTATTAAATCGACAATTCCTTTAAAATCAGCTTCCTCACCAATAGGTAATACAATTTGAACAGCATTAGAACCTAACATTTCCTTAACCTGGTTACAAACCATCTGGAAATTAGATCCTTGCCTATCCATTTTATTTACAAAACCAATTCTTGGAACTTTGTAATTATCAGCTAGTCTCCAGTTTGTTTCTGACTGAGGCTCAACACCATCAACAGCGCTAAACAGAAAAACAAGACCATCTAATACACGAAGTGACCTGTTTACTTCAACAGTGAAATCCACGTGACCAGGAGTATCAATAATATTAAAATGATATCCTTTAGAATCAGCAGTTTTTTTACCATTATCTGTTGGAAAATCCCATGTACAAGTAGTTGCAGCTGATGTGATTGTAATACCTCTTTCTTGCTCTTGCTCCATCCAATCCATTGTAGCAGCACCATCATGCACCTCACCAATTTTGTGTGAAACACCTGTGTAATACAGAATTCTTTCAGTTGTAGTGGTCTTTCCTGCATCAATGTGAGCAGCAATACCAATATTTCTTGTATATCTTAAATCTCTAGCCATGCTATATTAAAATCTAAAGTGTGAAAATGCTTTATTAGCTTCTGCCATCTTGTGAGTGTCAACTTTTTTCTTAACAGCAGCTCCTTCTTCTTTTGCTGCAGCTAATATTTCTGCTGCAAGCTTTTGTGCCATTGATTTTTCATTTCTCTTTCTTGAGTAATTGATTAACCATTTCATGGCTATTGAAATTTTTCTGTCAGATCTTATAGGACTTGGGATTTGAAAAGTAGCTCCACCAACTCTCCTACTTCTGACCTCAACATGAGGCATAACATTTGACAATGCATCTTTCCAAACATCTAAAGCTGATTTTTCTTCATCAGTCTTCTTAGTTTCTACAACATCAATTGCATCATAAAAGATTCTGAAGGCAACAGACTTTTTGCCACTCCACATCATCATGTTAACAAATCTTGTAACAAGCTTATCATTAAACTTTGAATCAGGAAGTAAGGGACGTTTTTTTGCCTGCTTTTTTCTCATATTGTTATAATATTATTTTTTTGGTCTTTTAGCACCATATTTAGATCTTCTTTGAGTTCTACCCTCAACACCAGCGGTATCTAATGCTCCTCTGATAATGTGATATCTTACTCCTGGAAGATCCTTAACTCTACCACCTCTAACCAGTACGATTGAATGTTCTTGTAAATTGTGTCCTTCACCAGGAATGTATGCATTAACCTCATTTCCGTTGGTTAATCTCACTCTGGCAACTTTTCTCATTGCCGAATTTGGCTTCTTAGGAGTGGTTGTATATACACGTGTACAAACACCTCTTCTTTGAGGACAAGAACTAAGTGCCGCAGATTTACTTTTCTTCGTAATTTTGGCTCTTCCTTTTCTTACTAATTGCGATATAGTTGGCATATTGTAAAATATATTTTTTTTTACCTCTCATTTTAAGAGGCGCGCAAAGTTAGAAATTAAAATCAATTATTCAAATGTTACATCTTAAATTTTCTGACTTTTTGAAAAAAAATTTATTAATTATATTAAAATCAATTAATTAACGTTCATTTTATCAGATGAATTTTAGAAAAAATTAGNTGAAATCAGTATTATTTTTNATTCATTTTATCTTGACACTCAATATTTTATACTCTCAGGAATATAAATTGAATTATATTGGGAGTAACACAACTGAAAATAAAATTAAAAGTTTTGAAACTTATAAGGATTTGGTTTTGGANATCGAAGACTCACTAATCTCTTTGAAAAAAACGGGAAATATAAATGCCATAGTAAAGTCCTTTCTTATGATTGATTCCTTAAATTTTAATGTTGAAATTGAAAAAAACCAAAAAATAAAATATTTACAAGTTATAAATGAGGCTAAATTCGATGAACTAGTTAAAAGTATTCTGAGCTCTTACAAATCTGAAGAAGGATTAATAAAAATTGATGAAACCGACATTATTGTAAGAGAAATTTCAAAAAAACTTTCTAAAGAAGGATTTCCTTTTGCAAAAGTTAGCTTTAAAAATCATGATTTAAGTCAATCATCCGTTATAAGATCAAACCTAAACATCGATTATGGCTCAAGAAGATATTTAGATAAAATAATTGTGAAGGGTTATGAAGATTTTCCAGATAATTTTACCAAGAACATTTTTAAAATCAACAAAAATAGATTTTTTGACATAGATAAAGCTACAAAACAGTCGAAGTTAATAGATAATACAAATTTTGCTAGGAACATCAAGGAGCCTGAAATTCTATTTACAAACGACTCAACTTCTCTATATCTGTATTTAGAAAAAATCAGAAGAAATTCATTTGACGGTTTCATTAGCTTTGATTCAGAAGAAAACTCGGGAAAAATAAATATTCAAGGGTATGCTAAAATAAGTCTTAATAATACATTTAATACTGGTGAGAAAATAAACTTTGATTTTAAATCTCAAAAAAATCAAGACAGATCACTAAATTCGAATTTCATTTTTCCGTATTTTTTGGGCTCACCGTTTAACCTTAAATATTCTTTAAATTTAATCCAGAAAGATAGTTCTTACACCTCAAATGAAAACTCCATTGATTTAGAACTAAATTTAAATAAAGTGAAAGTTGGAATAGGTTTTCAAAAAAACGAGTCATATTCTGATAGCCAGATTGAATTTGTAGAAAATTTTAACAGTAAATTATATAATGTTTCCTCTGAATATTTTATTCCAGATTCAGATGATAAATTAATCTCTGAAAAATTTAAATTATTAGTCAAATATGGATCAGGAAAAAAAATTCAGCTAAATAATGAAAGCCATTTGAATAAATTCAAATTGGAATTGTTTAAGAAATTTAATTTTTCGTCAAGATTTAAATTACAATCCTCTTTTGTAAGAGAAAAAATAAATTCAAAAAATTTAGTCAATAACGAATTGATAAGATTTGGAGGGTCAGAATCTATCAGAGGTTTTGACGACAACAGTATATTTGCTGATGGATATACACTGTTAGCCACCAATCTTAATTTCTATTTAAACGACACCATATATATATATGGCATTTTTGACCTAGCTAATTACACAAATAGTATTTTAGATTTAGATCAGAATATATACTCTGGTGGGATAGGATTTTCTACATTAACCGAAAATGGAGTAATTTCTATAAATTATTCAAAGGGAAATAATTGGGGAAATTCTTTTAATCTTAAAAATGCTAAAATTAATGTGATTTTTACCACTTTTTTCTGATTGGCAACAGGTTAAATCTTAAAAAAACCTTAAAATTTTACAATTTAATTTTGTTTTATTAACATTAATTTATGATTTTTGTCTTTGGACTAATTCAAATATAATTAAAATGAAAACAAAGTTTAGTGGAATTTTGACGCTATTATTGGCGTTCTGTTGTGCAGTAACATTTGCACAAGACAAAGCGGTTTCAGGAACTGTTTCTGATGAGTCAGGAATGCCTGTAGCCGGAGTAAACATTATTGTGCAAGGCACATCTTCTGGAACTCAATCTGACTTTGATGGTAACTATAGCATCATGGTTGACGAGGGAGCAGTTTTGACATTTAGTTATGTTGGATATACAACTGAAACAAGAACAGTTGGATCCTCCGACACAATTAATGTTACAATGAGTGAAGACGTTGCACAATTAGAAGAAGTAGTAGTAACTGCACAAGGTATTACAAGAGAAAGAAAAGCTCTTGGTTATGCTGTAAGTGAGGTTGCTGGTGAAGAGTTGGAACAAAGAACTGAAGGTGATGTTGCCAGAGTACTTTCTGGAAAAGCATCAGGTGTGAACATTACCAGCCAGTCTGGTACTTCAGGATCTGCAACAAACGTTGTTATTAGAGGTTATACTTCTATTAATGGTAATAACCAAGCACTTTTTGTTGTTGATGGTGTTCCTTACAGTACTGAAACTAATGCTCAAGGTAGTTTCCTTGGTGGTAACCTTGGTTCAAGTAGATTCTTAGATCTTGACCCTAACAACATTGAGAGTGTTAACGTACTTAAAGGTTTAGCTGCAGCTACATTATATGGTACTGCTGGTAAAAACGGTGTAATCGTAATCACTACAAAATCTGGTTCTCTTAAAGCTAAGGGACCTAAGAAGACTGAAATTACTGTTAACCAATCTTATTTTGTAAATGAAATGGCATCAATGCCTGACTATCAAGATAAGTATGGTGGTGGTTTTGACCAATCGTTTGGTTGGTTCTTCAGTAACTGGGGACCTGCTTTCGCAAGAGACGGTGTTGACGGATGGGCAAATGACCCAGCTGGAATCATCGTTGATACTGATGGAGTTGGTACAGTTGAGCACCCTTATGGATCTTCTGCATTCTTAAATGCATTCCTAGGTGGTAACAACGTATTAAATCAGCAGTATACTGGTGAAAGATACGTATGGCAACCATACAGAAGTGTTGAGAACTTCTTCAGATCTGGTAGTGTTTCTAACACATCTNTTAANATTAGAGGTGCATCTGATGATGGTAAAATCTCTTACAATGTTAACTATGGTAACTTAGACGAAGAAGGATTTACACCTGGTAATGGATTAAGAAGAAACAATTTATCTGTTGGTGGACGTGCACAACTGTCTAACAAATTTACTGTTCAAGGTTCTATGAACTACAGTAATACATCTTTTGTTTCTCCTCCTGTTGCGGCATCTAGAGGTAACGGTACATTAGGATGGTCTACATTCGGTAATGTATTCTTTACACCAAGAAACGTTGACTTAATGGGATTACCTTATACTATTCCTGAAAACGGAGGTAGTATTTACTATAGAAATGGTAATGACATTATCAACCCGAACTGGTCAGTTGCTAACGCACAAGGTGGTCAAACTGTAAACAGAATAAATTCTACTACTAGTTTAACATATGAATTTAATGATAACCTTTCTTTAACTTATCGTTACGGTCTTGACTGGTATAACGAAAGAAATAAAGAATATTCTAACAAGAACGGTGTTAACTTTAACCAAGCTATCTTTGGTTACTTAAATACGTGGGATAACAATGTTGCTATCCATAATCACTATGTAAGTTTAAATGGTAGCTATGATTTAAGTGACGATGTTGGATTAACTTTCAACGTAGGTGCTACTTCTAACAGAAGAACTTACGATCGTGAAGGTACTTCAAGTAGTGGTCAGATTGTATACGGAGTTATACAACACTTCAACTACGAGAATCAAACTCCAATATCATTCCATAGTGCACAAAACACTTTAGGTGTATTTGGTAGTGCTGACATTGATTACAAAGACTATTTATTTGTAACATTACAAGCAAGAAACGATTGGGTTTCTAACCTACCAACTGAGAACAACAGTATGTTCTACCCAAGTGCGAGTGTATCTTTCTTACCAACATCTATGGATGAGAACTTTAAGTCTGAGAACTTATCGTACTTAAAGGTAAGAGCTGGTTATGGTACTTCTGCTGGTTTCCCTGGTGGATATCCAACAGTAAACACTGTAGGTCAGAGTACAAACGTAAACGGTGGTATTAACGGTGGTATTATTACTAACTCTGTAAGTAACTTCCAAGCTAACCCAGACTTAAAGCCTGAGTTACTAGGTGAATTCGAATTAGGATTCGACGCTAGAGTTTGGCAAAACAGAATTGGTATTAATGCATCTTACTTTGAAAGAACAAGTAAGGATCTAATCGTATTTAAACCACTTCCAACTTCATCTGGATATACTTCAACACAAGATAACATTGGTAAGATTGAAGGTGATGGTATTGAAGTTGATGTTGATTTAGAAATGTTTGAAATTCTTCCTGTTAATGTTGATGGTCTTAGCTGGAATGCTAGAGTTAACTTTACTAAGAGTAAAGCTGTCGTAACAGAGCAGGCTGATGATCAAATTATATATGGTGGTTCTACAGCTACATGGCTAGGTGGTAACGCTGCAATTCAGGGNGAGCCTCTTGGTGTTATTGTAGGTACTAGAATCGAAAGAGATGACAACGGTAATTATGTAGTAAACGCTTCTGGTAACTATGGTATCGAAAGTGTTATGGCTATTGATGCTAACGGAAACGAAGTTCCATTAGGTACTGAAGGATCTAGAACAATTACTCCGATAATTGGTAATCCAGAGCCTGATTACGTAATGAACTTTATCAACACTGTAAAGTATAAGAACTTTACTTTAGGATGGCAGTTAAGCCATACTGCAGGTGGTGATATCGTTGCTAAAACAGTTGCTACATTACTTGGTCGTGGTGGTATCGTAGAAGACAGAAAGAATACATTTATTCTTCCTGGTGTTAAAAACGATGGTACTCCTAACAACTTACAGATCAATAACTCTACATACTACTTTAGTAATGTATTATTTGGTCCACTAGAATTATCAGTTTATGATGGTTCAGTTGTTAGATTGCAAGAATTATCTTTATCATACGCTTTCCCACAGAAGTTTTTAGATAAAACTCCTTTTGGTGCGTTATCTTTAACAGCAACAGGATTTAACTTATGGTATGATGCCTATAATGTTCCTGATGCAACAAACTTCGATCCGAATGTTGCCGGTACTGGTGTTGGTAATGCAAGAGGATGGGATTTCCTTAATGGACCTAGTTCAAAAAGGTATGGTATTAGTATTAAAGCATCATTTTAATAATATATAAATCAATTAATTATGAAAAGAATATTTAAATATTTAATGATGACAGTCATCGCAGCTGGTACGATGTTCTACTCATGTGAAACCACTGAGTTAGAGGATCTTGCGAGCCCAAATGCTCTGTCAGCAGATCTAGCTGATGCNGATCTGTTATTAAACGCTATCCAGATTAACTATCTCGGAGCAATGCAGGACATGCAATATAATGGTGCTGCGTTAGGAAGAATTAGTTATATGGGTGGTAGAGATTATTACAACAACTTCGGTAGTGGTACCGTAAGTGGAGCTTGGGGTAGTTTATACTCTGGAATGCTTCCTGATATCGCTGCAATTGAAGCTCAAAATGGAGAAGAAAACTTATTAGCTTTCCATTTAGGGATTTCAAAAGCTATGGCAGCTCACGTAATGATGGGTCTTGTTGATTCAGTAGGTGACATTCCTTTTAGTCAAGCGAATAATCCAGCTGAATNNCCNAACCCAGCAGTTGATGATGATGCAGAGGTATATGCTGCTGCTGTTGCAATGTTAGACGAAGCTGAGTCATACTTGAATGCAGCTGGTGGTGGTGACGACTTATTCTACGGTGGAGATGCATCGAAATGGATGAAGTTGGTTAACACTCTTAGAATGCGTGCAATGTTAACAACTGGCGATTATGCTGGTGCTCTTGCACAAGGTGGTGTTATTGACACTGCTGATGCAGATATGCAATTCAACTATGGAACTCAAGAATTACAACCAGACACACGTCACCCTTGGTACCAGTCAGATTATACTACTTCTGGTGCAAACATTTACCAGTCAAACTGGTTAATGAACACTATGTTAGGTGATATAGGTGAGTGGTACGGTGCACCTGTTGCGTATCCTGGAATTGGAAACGAAGAAGATGGAGCTGTTCAAAGAGCAGTAATGTCTGACGATCCAAGAAGAAGATACTATTTCTACAGACAGCAGTGGATTACTCCTGGTCAAACTGGTATGTTATATGCATTTGATGCTGGACCATATGTATGGCCTCTTTCTTGGGGTGGTGGACCTGCAGATACTGCAAATGGAGAAACTTTACAATGTTCATTACAACTTCAACCTTTCCACTTAGACTTTACTGAAGAAGGTGAAGACGCTTATGGAATGGTAGGAAGATGGTGTGCTGGTAATTTAGGTTACTGGGGAAGAACACATGGTAATGATGAAGGAACTCCTCCAGATAACTTCACAAGAACAGCTGTAGGTGTATATCCTGCTGGTGGTAGTTTTGACAACCAACCAGATGTTCCAAACTATGATAACTATGGTTCTTTAAGCGGTACAAACGCTGGAATCAAAGGTGCTGTTTGGCAAGGTAATGGTGGTGGTGGACAAGGTATTTGGCCAATCTACCTCTCATCTTACGTACACTTTATGAAAGCTGAAGCTGCTATGTGGTTAGGAGATGTTTCTACTGCTAGAGCTATGATGGAAATCGGAATGCAACATTCATTTGATAAAGTATTAAGCATGGGGTCAGTTGATCCAGATGCTGATTCTAACTACTTTGCAACTGCAACTGAAGTTAGTGACTTTATCGCTATGAAGTTAGCTGAATTTGATGCAGCTCCATTATCTAATGCACATGATCCACTAGCACCAAGTACTAGTAAAGATAAACTAGACGTACTTGGAGAGCAATATTTTGTTGCAATGTTCGGTGGTGCTTACGATGCTTGGAACTTNATTAGAAGAACTGGTCATCCAAGACATATTGCATTAGGATTAATGGACAATGCTGAATCTGGACCGTTCCCAAGAACTGGTACTTATCCATCAGGAGAAATTAGTGCTAATCCAAGTATCTTACAGAGACAAGATAATAATACTCAAGTCTTCTGGGATGCTGGTGTTACAAATCCACAGAATTAATAAAAATAGAAAACTATGAAAAATATATTTAAATTATTATTTGCTTCTCTGTTTGTAGTTAATTTCTCTTGTCACGATAGTGAAAACGTGATTGATGGAGTATTAGACTATGAAACTGGAGCAATTCTAAGAACAATTTCTGTTGATAATGCGGTATTAAACTCTAGTGATCCAACAAGTGCATTTGTTGCAACTGTTGANGAGCAAGATGAGGCTGATGGCGGTTTATTATCAGAGATAAGAGTAAATGCTATGTTCAGAGATTTCTCTCCTGAGGATGGAACAACTGAAGCTGAAGCTTTTGTTTATTCCATACCTGCGAGCGAAACAACTGTTGGACCAGTAGGACTTCCAAGAGCCACTATTAACATGACTTTTGGTGACGCTGTAGGTGCAATGGGTCTTTCTTCATCAGATTATAACCCTGGTGATGTAATCGTAGTAAAATTAGAAGTTGTATTGACTGATGGTAGAGTATACGGAGCTGACTCCGCTGCTGGTATTATTACTGGTGGATTCTTCTCTTCTCCATTCCAATACAATGCATTATTAACTTGTTCTCCAGCACCTGGAACTTATACAGTACACATGTATGACAACTATGGTGATGGATGGCAGACTGGAGATTATTCTCAAGGTCTTTCAGTAGATATGGACGGAACTGTTGTTCAGGTAGCTATGTGTTCTCAGTGGGGTACTTACGATTTTGAGTGTACTCCTACATCTGATGGATACTTTGCTATAGCAACTGTTGATATCCCAGCTGGTACTGAATCTGCTACTTGGAATTGGCCAGGTGATCAGTACGGTGAGATTGGAATAATTGTTTTAGCTCCTGACGGGTCTGTTGCATGGTCTTCTGGAACTTTCTTAGCTGATGGTTCTGGTAACTATGGTGATGGATTCCTTGCTGATGACGGATTTGGTGCAGTCCCTGTAGGATTGTTACCTATCGCAGTTTGCGCAGAGTAATAAAGAACTCACAATAAAAAAAAGAGCTTTACTTCGGTAAGGCTCTTTTTTTTTTATCATTTGATTACATTTGTAATATGAAAAGATTATTCTATTTCAAATCATACTTTATGATGTTAATTCTGTTCAGTTGTAATCAAACTGAAAAGACAGAAAATAGTATTCCTTTTGAAAAACTAACTACAGAGTATACTGGTGTAAATTTTTNCAATAACATCACTCCTAACCTAGAATCTTCAGAAAATCTTTTTGACTATGACTACTTTTATAATGGCTCTGGTGTAGGAATTGCTGACATTAATAATGATGGATTAAAGGATATAATCTTTACAGCTAATCAAGAAGAAAATAAACTTTATCTGAATAAAGGAAATCTAAAGTTTGAAGATATAACCAGCTCTAGTAATATTAACTCAGAAAATAAGAGATGGTCAAGTGGAGTAACTTTTGCAGATATTAATAATGATGGATGGTTAGATATATACATATCTCAAGGTGGACCAAATAAAGCTAACAATCGAAAGAATTTATTGTTGATTAACAACCAAGATCTAACCTTTACTGATTTAGCTACAGAGTATGGGCTAGACGATGAAGGAATTAGTACTCAGTCAGCTTTTTTTGATTTTGACAAAGATGGAGATTTAGATTGCGTAGTTATGAACGAAAATGAGTTTTACGGCTATGATCCCATATCATTTTTTGAAAAATATAAAGATAAATCGGTTTTGATGGCTAATTCTTCTCATTTATATGAGCAAATTGATGGTAAGTTTACAAATATTACGGAGAAGGCTGGTCTATTGAGTCCAACCTTTGGACTGGGATTATGTATAAGTGATATAAACAATGATAATTGGCCAGATATTTATATTGCTAATGATTACTATGTAAAAGATGCTATGTATATAAATAATCAAGATGGAACTTTTACTAATCAGATTCAAGCATCAACAAAGCAAATTTCTTTTTACGGAATGGGTGTAGATATTGAAGATATCAATAATGATAATCTTAGTGATATTTTTGTTTTGGATATGGCTTCAAGTGATCACGTGAGATCAAAAACCCTGATGGCATCAATGAATACCTCTAATTTTGATTTAATAACAAATAAATTAGATCAACATTATCAATATATGTTCAATTCCCTTCAGTTAAATCTAGGAAATAACAAATATCATAATGTATCTCATCAACTTAATATGGCGAAAACTGATTGGAGTTGGGCGGGTCTAATATTTGATTATAACTTGGATGGGAACGAAGATATTTTTGTTACAAATGGCTACAGAAAATATGGTTCCGATAATGATTCAAGGATAAAAATTAATCAAACAAAAATAGAGTATAATAACAGAGTTCCTATAGAGATGAAAAAAAGACTTTATAATGAACTCCCCTCTGAAAAATTATCAAATTTGCTCTATAAGAACGAGGGAAATTTGATATTTAACGAAGTTGGAGAACAATCCAATATATTAGAGCCTAGCTTTTCAAATGGTGCAGCCTACGCAGATTTAGACAATGACGGAGATTTAGAAATCATCGTTAATAATATTGACGATAATGCATTTATTTATAAAAATCTTTCTGTAGAAAATAATCTTGGAAATTTTTTAAAAGTCGAATTAAAAGGGAATCTTTCAGAAAATTTTGCAAAGGGTACACTATATTTTGAAAACGGTTCTAAAATCAAGGAATCTAAGCGTGTTAGAGGGTATTTATCATCTGTAACTGACGAATTACATTTTGGTTTAGGAAAAGTATCTAAAATAGACTCTGTAGTAGTTGAATGGAGCTCTGGAAAGAAAGAAGTATTATATGAAATTGACGTCAACCAAACAATTACGGTAAATGAAAAGAATTCTGAATTTATAGACGACAAAAAAGAAGAGTCAAAACAAATTTTTAGTAAAATAAATGATTTTATTGAATATGCTCACAAAGAAAATGTATTTGATGACTTTAGTACTGAAATTCTACTCCCATACAAGCAGTCAACCCTAGGGCCTTTTATTTCAACTGGTGATTTAAATAACGATGGTAAAGTAGATATATTTATTGGAGGAGCTCATAGACAGGAGGCAAAAATATTTTTATCTAACGATAATGAACTTATTGAAAAGAGTAATGAGTCTTTTGAAATTGATTCAAAAAATGAAGATATGGAGTCTATTTTCATAGATATTGATAATGATAATGATCTCGATTTATATGTAGTCAGTGGAGGAAATGAATTTAACAACAGATCAATTGAACTAGCTGATCGAATTTATTTGAATGATGGAAAAGGAAATTTTAAAAGAGATACACAAGAAGATTTACAAAATTATACAATTAGCGGTAAGACGGTAACGGAAATTGATTATGATAATGATGGAGATAGTGATATAATTATAGGAAATAGAATTCAAACAAAAAAATATCCAATTCATGAACCTTCAATCATTTATGAAAATATTTCTGGAAAATTTTATAATAACACATATAATATTGCTCCTGAATTTGAAAATTTTGGTATTGTAAATAAGGTTATTAAAACAGACTTCAATAACGATGGATGGGATGATTTCATTGCGGTTGGAGAATGGACCAATATCGGCTTGTTTTTAAATGAAAATGGAAAATTTAGAGATATTAGTAATGAGAGTAATCTTGAGAATACATATGGTCTGTGGTTTAATGTTATAGAAACAGATATCAATAATGATGGACTAAATGATTATTTGATTGGAAATATTGGTGAAAATTCAAAATATAAAACAAGTATAGATAAACCACTAAAAATATTTGGAAATGATTTTGATGGCAATGGTACTCATGACTTGGTTTTAAGCTATAAATACGAAGGTAATTATGTTCCACTTAGAGGAAAGGAGTGTTCTACACAACAAATGCCATTTATCTCTGAAAAAATTCCAACATTTGAGGAATTTGCTAATGCTTCAATTGAAGATATCTATGGTGACGAAATTATTGATGCATATGAAAGAAAGGTAACTAGCTTTGAATCGATTGTATTAATTAATAGAGGCAATAATAAATTTGATGTCCAAAAACTACCACCATTGGCTCAATCCATACCTATTTTGACTAGTGATGTTTATGACATAAATAATGATGGGTTTGAAGATATAGTTGTCGCTGGTAATATTTATAACACCGAGGTAGAAACACCAAGGCTAGATAATCAGTTTGCATTAGTCTTGATTTCAAATAAAAACAGTAATTACAATGTAATTGGACCTGATAAAAGTGGCCTGTATTTATCCGGCAATACAAAATCAATTAAAATTATCGGAAAGGATAACCCAAAATTATTGGTTGCAAACAACAACTCTGAATTAGAAGTATTTGAATTGAATAAATAATGGAGAAAAACACAGAAATTTACGGCATAAGAGCTGTAATTGAAGCAATTAATTCATCTAAGGATATCGATAAGGTTTTTATTCAAACCGGGCTTAAAGGAAAGCTTATTGGACAATTAGAATCACTTATAAGAAAAAATAAAATCAACTTTTCTTATGTTCCAACACAAAAACTTGATAGACTTTCAAAAAAGAATCATCAAGGGGTTATTGCTAGGATTGCTCCAATTAAGTTTTATACTATTGATAGCTTTAGCGAAGTATTAGAAAANTCTAATAACCCATTTGTTTTAATACTAGATCAAATAAATGATGTTAGGAATTTTGGAGCAATCATCAGAACAGCTGAAATTAGTGGTGTAGATGGGATAATAATTCAAAACAGTTCTTCAGCCCCTGTTAATTCAGATACAATAAAAACAAGTGCTGGAGCTATTTTCAATATTCCAATCTGTAAAGTAAATCATATAAAAGATGCCATTTATCATTTACAATCCATGAATATTTCTATAATTTCNGCGTCAGAAAAATCAGAAAAAAANATNTATGATGTTGATTTAAAAGTTCCTCTAGCCATAATCATGGGNTCAGAACAAAAAGGAATTAATAAATCAGTTATTAATCTTTCGAATGAATCCGTTAAACTTCCCATGTATGGAAAAATTGAATCACTTAATGTTTCTGTTGCATGTGGAATTTTTCTCTATGAAGTAGTTAGGCAAAGAATCTAAAGTAAAATCGGAATAATTTCTTTAAGACTCTTTACAATAATCACATTTTCTCTTTCGTGCTCATTAGTTTTGTGAAAGTCAAAGTATATAGCTTTCATACCTACTCCCAAAGCACCAAGAATATCTGCATTAAAATTATCACCAATCATTATAGAGTTTTTGACATTTGCGTTTGCTGATGTTAATGCGTGATCAAATATTAATTTATGAGGTTTCTTTACTCCTACATCCTCAGAAATTGTAACGGTCTCAAAATATTGAATCAAGTCTGATTTTTGCAGTTTTCTTTTTTGAACTTCCTTAAAACCATTTGTTATAATATGCATTTTATACTTAGACTTTAACAAATCCAAAACAGTTAAGGTATCTGGAATTAAATGATTAAAATCTGAAAGATGTTCTATATAATCTATTGCAAGCTGATTTATAAGATCATCGTTAATGTCATAATTTAACTTTTTAAACGTATCAGAAAGTCTNAAATATCTCAAGTCAGCTTTACTGACTTTGTTCACGCGATACATCTCCCAATATTTTCTGTTAATTGGATGATAACAATTTAAAAANTTAGATACATCAATACTTATNTCATTTTTTTTTAGAATCTTAAAAAAGGTTAAATCAGAATTTTTATCAAAGTCCCAAAGGGTGTGATCTAAATCAAAAAATATGTTATCTATTAGTTTCATTTAAGATTTTTTAATCTTGTCAATATCTAAGCCTCCAAATTTACCAGAGCTCATCATCAATAAAACAGAATTTGATAAGTCAAGATCATATATTTTTTTATTCAGTTTTTCGTAATTATCAATTACAGTCAAACTGCTATGATTAAATGATCTTATAATTAATTCTGAATCGATAGGCTCAAGTCTTTTGATTCTCATATTTTTTTCAGAGTAGTAAATATAACATTCATCTGAGTGTTTTAAAGTATCCCTGTATTTTTCTAAAAACAATGGATTTAAACTACTATACGTATGAAGTTCAAAAAAAGAAATTAATTTTCGATTTGGAAATTGTTTGTGAACAGCCTCTGTAGTGGCTTTAACTTTACTTGGGGAATGTGCAAAATCTTTAAAGATAATAGTATCTGATGATTTATAAACCAACTCTAGTCTATTACTTGCGCCGTTAAAAGAAGTAATTGCATTATAAAAATCTTCCGATTCAACTCCTAATGCTTTACAAATATTCAGGGCTCCTGATATATTTTGAAGATTGTGATCTCCAAAAATTTTGAGCCTGTATAATCGATTGTTAATATCGATAAATGAAATACCATCTATTATTTTGTGTTTTGGAATCGAATAAGGAATATAATTAAGATTACTTTTATTCGAGCTTACAAGTTTTTTTAACTCAGGATCTAGCTCATTGTAAACCAAGGTTCCATTTTTCTCTATAGAATTGATAAATATCTCAAATTGTTTTAAATAATTTTCAAATGTCTTAAACACATTTATATGATCCCATGCGATTCCACTAATTAGAGCAATATGTGGTTTATATAAATGAAATTTTGGTCGTAGATCCAATGCAGAAGATAAATATTCATCACCTTCTAAGACAATATATTTGCTTGTATCTGAAAGTTTAACCATAACTTCAAATCCATCTAGTTGAGCACCAACCATATAATCATATTCAATATTTAAAGTGCTTAAAACATGTAAAACCAAGGATGTGATAGATGTTTTACCATGGCTACCTCCGATTACAATTCTGATTTTATCCTTCGATTGATTGAAAATAAACTCGGGATAAGAGTATATTTTTAATCCTATTTTCCTAGCTTTTAATAATTCAGGATTATCATCTTTAGCATGCATTCCAAGAACAACTGCATCAATATCAGAGGTAATTTTATCAGAAAACCATCCTTCTTTTTGAGGAAGTAAATTATATTTTTTAAGTCTTGACCTGGAGGGATCATTAATCGCGTCATCACTACCTGTAATACTAAAACCCTTTAATTTTAAAGCTATTGCAAGATTATGCATCGCTGATCCTCCAATGGCTATAAAGTGAATTTTCATTGCTTAATTAGTTTATCTAATTCCTCTATCTTTTTNTTTAAGTTAGGATTTTTTTTCTGATTATTTTCATAAGCTTTCTTTGCTCTATTAATCAAAGGTTTTGAGTTTGTATTTCCAGCTCTATAATTTGAGTAAGCTAAATAATAATAAACCTCATCCAGGGTAAATCTATCAGCTGATGAATAATTAGCTAAGTATGTTTCTAAATATTTAATCGATAACTTATTTATTTTATCATTTTGAGTTGTAAGTAACCTGCCGACGACGAAGTTAAAATAATTGAATTCAAACAAACTAGGAGTAGATATAATATAGTTGACTATGTCTGTTTCCAACTCAGTTATCTTATCTTGATTATTTTGAAAACTGTAAAAATAATGATATGATATCAAGCCATGAATGAATGAAATATTTTGTATTTCATTACAATATANAAGAGCATTTTCCTTATTCCCACCTAAAATTTGNGGCAGCTCGGTTAATATTTGAACTAATGCCCATCTACTGTAAATATGCTCAACATCTAATGATGCAGATTTAATTAAATTTCTTTTCGCTGTATTTATTAATGACAATACNCGAAACTTACTTACTACTTCGGAGTATGCAGCCTGAGTGCCTCCGAGTCTATATAAGTAATCTGGGTTATCAGGATCAAGATCAACTAATTTTTCGTACGAATCAATTGCTAAATCCCATTTTTTTTCTGCAGCATATAACTCCCCGATTTCAATAAGAATTTTTTCATCTTGAGGTTTATTTTGATGAATTTGAATTAATGANTCTAAAGAAATTTTTTGAGGAAATAAGTAAGTTGTACAAGCAATAGTAAAAAGTAAGATGAAATTTAATTTTGAGGTTCTGAAAAACATATTCTTTAGTTAAGCATTTCCCAGATTTTATCTTTGAGTTCAATTAGCCCTAAATTTGAAATTGAAGAAATAAATATAAATTCCTCGTCTATTTTTTCTTTTATTTCAAATTCAATTTCTTTTATTAATTCATCATCAAGTAAATCAGATTTTGTAATCGCGATAAGCCTACTTTTGTCTAGCATTTCAGGGTTATATTTTTTTAATTCTTTCAGTAAAACCTTATAACTAGTTACTATATCATCAGAATCTGAAGGAATCATAAAAAGAAGAGTAGAATTTCTTTCAATATGTCTTAAAAAATAGTGACCTAATCCCTTTCCCTCAGAAGCACCCTCAATAATTCCTGGAATATCTGCCATTATAAATGTTCTAAAATCTCTGTACTTTACAATTCCTAAATTTGGCTTTAAAGTAGTAAACTCATAATCAGCAATTTTAGGTTTTGCATCAGTAATGACTGACAGTAGGGTTGACTTTCCCGCATTTGGAAAGCCTACAAGGCCAACATCAGCTAAAACTTTTAACTCTAAGGTTATTTGAATTTCTTGGTTTGGTAATCCAGGCTGAGCATACCTCGGAGTTTGATTAGTAGAGGATTTGAAATGCCAATTCCCCCTACCTCCTTTACCACCTTCACAAATTATTCTTTCCTCTCCTTCCTCAGTAATCTCAAAAATCGTTGACTGGTCAGTGGTATTTTTGACAACTGTTCCTAATGGCACATCAATAAAAATATCCTTACCATTCGAACCTGTGATTCTGTTTTTACCTCCGTCATTTCCTTTTTCAGCTTTAAAATGTCTTTTAAACTTTAGATGATAGAGGGTCCAAAACTGTGAATTACCTCTTAAAATTATGTGTCCTCCCCTACCACCATCACCTCCGTCGGGACCACCTTTAGCGACATACTTCTCTCTTCTCAGATGCGTAGATCCTTTGCCACCTTTTCCAGAGGCGACATTAATTTTAACATAATCAACAAAGTTACCCTCGGTCATATATGAATTATATTTTACTCATTACGTCAATTATCCTAGATGTAATTTCATCAATCTCTCCAACGCCATTTACTCCATAGTAACAATTTTTTCTTTGGTAATAAGTTTTTAAAATCGCTGTCTTATTGTAATATTCACTAATCCTATTTTCAATAATTTCACGGTTAGAGTCATCAGCTCTACCACTATCTTTACCCCTTTCCAACAACCTGTTAATCAAAATTTCATCATCGACTTCTAAGGCTATCATTCCAGAAATTGATGTGTTAAAATTCTCTAATAAACTATCCAATGCATGAGCCTGACTTTCAGTTCTCGGAAAACCATCAAAAATAAAACCATTGACATGACTATTTTTTTCAACAACATCGCTTAACATGTCTATTGTAATTTGATCTGGAACCAATTCTCCTTTGTCCATAAATCCTTTTGCTAACAATCCAAGATCTGTATTATTTTTTATGTTATATCTAAAAACATCACCAGTCGATATATGAAATAAATCATATTCTTGCTTAATAATTTCAGCTTGAGTTCCTTTTCCGGCTCCAGGTGGGCCAAATAATACAATATTTTTCATAAGGTTTATTTCTTAAGTACAAATATAATCTTTGGGTGGTTTAATTTCTAATCGATTAAATATTAAAATGTATTTTTGCATCAACATTACAATAATGTTAGATTAATGCAATTATTTAGTTCAAATTTCAAATTAGGTATTCTTGGTGGCGGACAACTAGGTAAAATGCTTTTGTATGATGCAAAAAGATACGATTTACACACCAAGGTAATGGATTCAAACAACCAGGCTCCATGTGCTAAAATAGCTGATGAATTTATTGTTGGAGATATTACCAATTATCAAGATGTTATAAATTTTGGAAACAGAGTTGATATAATAACTGTTGAAATTGAAAAAATAAATACCGAGGCTTTACTTGAACTTGAAAAAAAAGGGAAAAAAGTCTATCCCTCTGCAAAAACATTGCAAATAATTCAAAATAAATCAGATCAAAAAGACTTTTATAAAAATAATAATTTACCTACTTCAGGGTTTAAAAATTATTCAAATTTAGATGAGTTAAAAGGAAACTTTAAAAAAGATAATTTTCAATTTCCATTTGTTTGGAAAAGTTCAAAATTCGGTTATGACGGAAAAGGAGTAAAAATTATTAAAGATCAAGATGATCTTGATTTTTCATATGATGATCAGTGTTTAGCTGAAGAAATTGTTTTAATAGAAAAAGAATTATCGGTAATTGTTTCTAGAAATGTTAAAGGAAGTGTTAAGTGTTTTCCGATTGTTGAAATGGAGTTTAATGAAAAATCTAATCTTGTTGAATATGTTATGTGTCCTGCAAATATTTCAAGTGATGTCAGAAAAAAAGCAATTGAAATTGCCGTAAAAACAGCTGAAAAATTTAATATGGTAGGTTTACTTGCCGTAGAATTATTTCTCACCAAGCAAGGAGATATTCTAATCAATGAGGTGGCGCCAAGACCTCATAATTCAGGGCATCATACTATTGAGTGCTGCATGACATCTCAGTTTGATCAACATTTAAGAAGTATTTTAGATTTACCTCTTGGTGAAACTGAGTTAATAATCCCAGGCATTATGGTAAATCTAGTTGGAGAAAATATGATTGAAGGAGATGTTATTTATCAAAATATTAATGATATTTTTGATATTCCTGGTGTTTTTGTACATATTTACGGAAAGAAAAAATCAAGATTAAACAGAAAAATGGGGCATATTACAATTGTGAATGAGGATATCGATAAAGCAATTGAAATAGGAAAAAAAATTAAGAAAAAAATAAAAGTAATTTCATGAAAAAAGTAGGAATTATTATGGGTAGTAAAAGTGATCTCCCTGTTATGCAAGATGCTATTGATATCCTTAATGAATTTGGAATTGAGTCAGAGGTAAATATTGTATCAGCTCATAGAACACCAGAAAAAATGTTTAAATACGCAAGTGATGCAAGTGACAACGGAATCAAGGTTATAATTGCCGGAGCAGGTGGTGCTGCACATTTACCTGGAATGGTTGCTTCAATAACAACACTACCCGTCATTGGAGTGCCTGTAAAATCAAGAAATTCGATTGATGGCTGGGATTCGGTATTATCAATCTTACAAATGCCTAATGGTGTTCCTGTGGCTACAGTTGCACTTAATGGTGCAAAAAATGCTGGAATTTTAGCCGCTCAAATTATCGGAATATCTGATTCAGAAATCACAAAAAAACTTGTTGACTACAAAAGTCAACTTGAAAAAAAAGTTTACGACTCAGAAAAAAACTTGTAAACCAAATTCGATTAGTAACCACATCATAGGAATAGACTCAACAGTAAACGAACTGTAGTATTTATTCTGCTTTTCACTTGATAAATATATTAAGACTCCGGCGACTAAGATTATTAAAGCAGTTGAATTTTTTGAAATTAAATCTTCTGACAAATAGTGTATTAATATCATGGGAATAAGAGAAGTTATCAGAATAAAATATCCTATAATCTTAGAATTCTTTGTTTCATAGATGTGTACGATGGTTTTTACGTTATACCTATCCTTGTGTTTATCTCTGATTTCAAAGGGAATCATTTGAGCAGTAACTAAACAAAAGATTAATAGTGAGTAATTGAACATATTATAGGAGTCCATCATCTCAAAAAAGGGTAAAACTACAATCATCATAGTCCAACAAAAAGCAACAGTGAATATTTTTATAATAGGATTACCCCTTAAAGTGAATTTTGATATAAATGGCACAGTGTATAAAACCGTTAAAACAGACGTAATTAAGACGGTTATCTGCTTTGAATTAGACAAATCAAAAAATAAATAAAATGAAATCAAAAATGCGATAAGTGCCTTTGAAAAAAATAATTTTAAAACAAACGAAATTGGCCTATTTGTTGATATCACAATCTCATAAAATTTTATAAAATTATAAGTGAAAAAAGTGGTGAAAAAAACAAATGAAATATTCCCCCAATCAAAAGGAAATTTATTAATCAATTTTATTGTGATTATATAAGAAATTATACAAAAAGAGACATGTAAACTAGAGTTTATATAATAATCAAAAAGTAACTTGATTTTTTTTGTTAATAAACCCATAAATGTTGTTCATTATTTATTTTTTAATATATGATAATTGGACGTTATATTATTTAATTTTAATCGATATTTTTTAAAAATGAATACAGAATCTTTTGAAAGAAGACATATTGGACCTACTGAGAATGAAATTAAGCAAATGCTTAGTGTAATTAACGCAAATTCAATTGATGAGTTAATTGATCAAACTATCCCTAAAAGCATAAGAAATGACAAACCTATGCGGTTAGATCCTCCGATGTCTGAATCAGACTACCTAACACACTTAAAAAAAATTTCATCGTTAAATAAAGTGTATAAGACATACATAGGGTTGGGATATAATAGATCCTACCTCCCTGCTGTTATTCAAAGAAATATTTTAGAGAATCCTGGATGGTATACCGCCTATACACCATATCAAGCAGAAATCGCACAGGGTAGGCTTGAAGCTCTTCTCAATTTCCAAACTATGGTTACAGACTTAACTGGTATGGAAATATCTAATGCCTCACTGCTTGATGAGAGTACAGCCGCTGCAGAGGCAATGACACTTTTATTTTCTACAAGATCAAGAAACCAAAAAAAAGAAAATATTAACTCGTTTTTTGTGTCTGCTGATACATTTCCTCAGACTCTTGCCTTGCTGGAAACTAGAGCTAGACCTCTTGGAATTAAACTTGAAATTGCTCAGTCAAGTAAATTTGATCCCGAAAAAAATTATTTTGGTGCATTTTTTCAATACCCAGGTCTTTCGGGTAATATAAACGATATTGAACCTATAATTCAGATTTGTAAAGAACATGAAATAAAAGTAGCTGTTGCAGCAGACATACTTTCTTTGGCATTACTTAAATCGCCTGGAGAAATGGGGGCCGATGTTGTTGTTGGGAGTACACAAAGATTTGGTATTCCACTTGGTTATGGAGGTCCGCATGCAGCATACTTTGCGACCAAAGAAGAATTTAAGAGGAACCTTCCTGGAAGAATAATCGGGGTAAGTATTGATGAAAATGGAAATAGAGCACTTAGAATGGCCTTGCAAACAAGAGAACAACACATTAAAAGAGATAGAGCTACCTCGAATATTTGTACTGCTCAAGTTTTACTTGCTGTTATGGCAGGTATGTATGCTGTTTATCATGGTCCTGACGGTTTGAAAGAAATCGCAAATAAAATCCATTCAAATGCCTGTATACTTGAAGAAAATTTAAATTTGCTTGGCTTTAAAACACCAAATAAATCTTTCTTTGATACTATTCTGGTAGAGTGTAACTCTAAACTTATAAAAGGAAAAGCATTAGAAAAAGAAGTAAATTTTCATTATCCAAGTGATAGTCAGGTTTCAATTTCAATAAATGAAACAACAACTACAAATGATATATTTGAAATTATTACAATTTTTGCTGAGTCTAAAAACACTAAACTGGAAAATTTTTCAAATTTTGAAAGTCTGAACAGAATCCCCAAAAACTATCTGAGAAAATCGGATTTTTTGAGAGATGAAGTTTTCTCAAAATATAAATCAGAAACCTCTCTGATGAGATATATAAAATTTCTTGAGAATAAGGATCTCGCCCTAAATACTTCAATGATTTCACTAGGTTCGTGTACTATGAAATTAAATGCTGCTGCTGAAATGCTTCCATTAAGCTGGAATAGATGGTTAAATATTCATCCGTTTGCTCCAAAAGATCAGGCTGTTGGTTATGAGAAAGTTCTGAAGAAATTAGAAAATCAACTTAAGGAAATTACAGGTTTTGATGCTGTTTCATTACAACCAAACTCAGGTGCTCAAGGAGAATATGCCGGCCTAATGGTAATAAAAGCATATCACGAAAATAACGGAGATTTTGATAGAAAAGTATGCCTCATTCCATCATCGGCTCATGGCACTAACCCTGCAAGTGCTGTGATGGCTGGAATGGAAGTCGTTGTTGTCAAATCATCTGATAATGGAAATATAGATGTCTCAGACCTTGAACAAAAGGCAGTTGAGTATAAAGATACATTAGGTGCATTAATGATTACTTATCCATCAACGCATGGAGTTTTTGAATCTGATATTTTAAAAATAACAGAAATCATCCATAAAAACGGTGGACAAGTATATATGGATGGAGCTAATATGAATGCACAAGTGGGTCTTACAAATCCTAAAATTATTGGAGCTGATGTTTGTCATTTAAATCTACACAAAACATTTGCTATTCCTCATGGAGGTGGTGGGCCTGGAGTCGGACCAATCTGTGTAGCGAAACACCTAAGTCCTTTCTTACCTTCAAACCCAATTATCAAAACCGGAGGGGATAAAGCGATTTCTTCAATTTCAGCTGCGCCATTTGGATCTGCTCTAGCATGTTTAATTTCATATGGATATATATCAATGTTGGGGTCATATGGGCTAACAAAAGCCACTAAAATTGCAATATTGAATGCCAATTATATCAAAGAAAGACTTCATGGTAGCTTTGATATTCTATATACCGGTGAACTAGGAAGATCTGCTCATGAAATGATAATTGATTGTAGACCATTTAAAGATTATGGTATTGAAGTAGTTGATATTGCTAAGAGGTTAATGGACTACGGATTTCATGCGCCGACGGTTTCTTTCCCTGTTGCAGGTACAATGATGATTGAGCCAACTGAAAGTGAAAACAAAGAGGAAATTGATAGATTTTGTGATGCTATGATTTCAATCAAAGAAGAAATTATTCTCTGTAAACCCTCCGACGAAAATAATTTATTAAAGAATTCTCCACACACGCTTGAAATGGTAACTTCTGACAAATGGAGCTTTAACTATTCGAGAGAAAAAGCTGCATTCGCTTTAGATTATATTAAAGAAAATAAATTCTGGCCACCAGTTAGAAGAGTTAATGATGCATACGGCGATCGTAATCTAGTTTGTAGTTGTACACCAATAGAATTATATGCTGATTAATTTTCCAAAAATCGCTATTATTTAATAAGTTTACCTTAATTAAAAATTCATTTGTAAATGAACATTAAAATAACCGGAACTGGATCCTATATTCCAGAAATTGTGCAGGATAATTCTAAATTTTTAGACAGAAATTTTTTTGATAATGAAGGAAATCGAATTGAAACAAAAAATGAAGAAATTATTGAAAAGTTTCAGAAGATAACTGGAATTAGAGAAAGAAGATACGCGAAAGATGAATTAAATACTTCGGATATAGCCTATTTAGCAGCAAAAGAAGCCATTAAAAACTCAAAAGTTGATCCTGAGAAAATTGATTACATCATACTAGCTCATAATTTTGGTAATGCTAGTAATAATTCAACACAAGTTGATGTATTTCCCAGTTTAGCTGTAAGGGTTAAAAATTTATTAAAAATAAAAAACCCAAAATGTGTAGCATATGATATTTTATTTGGATGTCCAGGATGGCTTGAAGGTGTGATTCAAGGTTATGGTTTTATTAAAGCTGGAATGGCTGAAAGATGTCTAGTAATCGGAGCAGATACATTATCAAGGGTTGTTGACGTTAATGATAGAGACTCCATGATTTTTGCAGACGGAGCAGGTGCTACAATAATTGAAAAGACAGATGAAGAAGGTGGTATTTTATCTCATAACACAGCATCTTACACAGATGATGAAGTTTTTTATCTTTTTTACGGGAAATCTTATAATCCTCAGGCTGATGAAAAAACTAAATATATTAAAATGAGGGGGCGAAAAGTTTATGAATTTGCTTTAACAAATGTTCCTTCTGCTATGAAAGAATGCTTAGATTTAGCTAATACCGATATTTCGGAAATAAAAAAGATTTTAATTCATCAAGCAAATGCTAAAATGGATGATGCGATAGTTAAAAGATTATATAAACTTTTCAATGAAGAATCTCCCGAGAAAATTATGCCCCTTACCGTAGATCGATTCGGTAACAGTTCAGTGGCAACAGTACCAACAATGTTTGATTTAATTGTAAGAAATAAACTTGGGGATCATAAAATTGAGAAGGGTGATAAAATTATTTTTGCTAGTGTAGGTGCTGGAATGCATATTAATGCAATGGTGTACCAATATTAATAAATGTATCCTAAAAACTTTCCGTACAAGAGATATAGAATAACAACCGATTTTATTAATAAACATATTGATAAAAGTGAGTTAATATTAGACTTAGGAATCAAAAACCCTTTATCAGAGGCTTTAAAAGAGGATGGTTTCCAAATAATAAATACAAATGGTGAGGATCTTGATATAGATCAATCATTAATATTGGAAACAAAAGCTACAGTGGTCACTGCATTTCAAATATTTGAACACTTATTAAACCCATTTCAAATATTAAACAGNATCAAAGCTAAAAAGTTAGTTTGTAGTATTCCTCTGAGACTCTGGTTTGCTAAAGCATATAGAAATTTCAATGATATCAGAGACAATCATTTTCATGAATTTGANGATTGGCAATTNAGGTTATTACTTGAAAAAACAGGTTGGAAAATAATTGAAGAAAAAAAGTTTACAAATCCCGTGAAAAAAATAGGAATAAGACCATTCTTTAGACTGTTTACGTATAGATACATGATTATTTATGCTGAAAAAAATTGATTTATGAAAGTGTGTGTAATCATACCGGTTTTTAATGAGCAGGATTTTATAAAAAAATCGGTTGAGTCATTAATTGATCAGACAATTAAACCTGCAGAGGTAATATATGTGAATGATAACTCAACAGATAATTCTAAGAATATTATTAAAAATTTAATAGGTAAATGTGGATGGATTAGGGTTATTGACCATAAGTCATTTCAAGAACATGTCCCCGGAAGTAAGGTTATTGAAGCATTTAATTTTGGATTAAAAAATTTAGAAACACAGTTTGATATCATTTGTAAATTTGATGGTGATATTATACTTCCTAAAAATTATATTGAAAAAATTATNGAAATTTTCAATGAAAAAGAAAAAGTAGGGATTGCAGGAGGAAATTTATATGTTCNAAAAAATGGAAAATGGATTTATGAAAATATAGCTGCTAAGACTCATGTACGAGGACCAATAAAAGCATATAGAGCCGAATGTTTTAATGATATAAATGCTTTAAAATCTTCAATAGGCTGGGACACAGTTGACGTTTTACTTGCACAAAAAAAAGGGTGGTTAATTTATACAGATAAAAATTTGATTGTTAAACACTTAAAACCTACAGGGCAAAAATATTCTCTTCATTCAAAAATACTACAAGGTGAATCATTATATAAAATGAGATTTGGGTTTATATTGAGTATTCTTTCTTTATTAAAATCTTCTTTAAATAATTATAGTTTATCTAGATTATTTTTTGGGCTNATAGGTTATTGTGTATCATTTTTAAAACAAAAGCCATTTATTGTTACAGATGAAGAAGGAGTCTATATAAGAAATTTTAGATGGAAAGTGATTTATAAGAAATATTTAAAATTTTAGAGAATTAAAGTCGATATTTCCACCACACATTATCAATCCGATATTTTTATTTTTAAACTTTTTATTGTTTTTAATCAAAGCAGCTAAAACAACTGCGCTTGATGGTTCTACCACAATTTTTAACTTGTTAATTATAATATCTAAAGAGTCCATAATTTCATCTTCGCTAACCAATAAAATCTCTTTTACATAATTTTGAATAATAGGAAAATTAATTGACCCAAGATTAGTTCTTAATCCATCTGCTATTGTATTGGTAGATTCATTGAATTCAATTTTTCCAGAAATTAAAGATCTATATGCATCATCTACATTTGAAGGTTCAGCACCAATAACCTGACAATTTTCGGAAAAATTATTAATTGCAATAGAGGTGCCAGCAATTAGCCCCCCTCCACCAATGGGAGAAAAGATAAAATCTAAATTTGGATAATCATTTACAAACTCAAGTGCACAAGAAGAATTTCCTAAAATTACATCCATATTATTTGAGGGATGTATGAAATATAAATTTTTATTTTTTAATATTTCACTGGTTGTAAATTCCCTTGCTTTTAAGTTTGATTCACATTCTATAACATTTTTAGTGTAAGATAGCACTGAAGACTTTTTAAAATTTGGAGTATTATTAGGCATTACTATGTGACAAGGGATTTTTAATTCGTAGGCTGCTCTAGCCAATGCATGAGCAAAGTTTCCCGAGGAATGTGTTATAACTCCTGTTTGTTTAAATTCAACAGGCATTTTTTTAATAGCATTTATTGCAGCCCTATATTTGAATGACCCTGTATGTTGAAAATTTTCACACTTAAANAAAANATTNCAATTACATAANGAATCAATAATATCAAATCTTAAAACTGGGGTATTTATTACAAATTTCTGTAAATCTTTAGAAACTGATTTAATATTATGTCTTTCATAAGACATTACTTTAAAAATTGAATTTGAAGATCTTTAGCAGCAGTGAATAGTTTTTGAATTCCTTCTAAATTATCACCTGCACATGTGGAGTAAAAAGCTTGACCTCCTCCTCTACCATTAATAAACTTACTAAGTTTTGATATAATCTCAGAGGAATTTAAATTCTTTTCAGAAACTAAATTTTTTGATATGTAACAAGAGCAGTACACTTTATTTAAGTCTTTAGTGATAATTATTAAAAAAAGATTTTCTATTTCAGAAGCGATTGAAAAACATAAATCCTTGATTTTTGCAGGTTTTAAATCTACAGTAGTAGTAATAACATTCAATCCGGAAATATTTTCAAGCTTTGTTATGATATCTTTTTTTACTGAAAAAACTTTTTCATTACTTAATTTATCAATTTCTTTCTTTAGTAAAGAATTTTCTTCAGACAGTGATTTTATANTTTCATATAAGCTTTTTGGATTTTTTAANATATCCTTTATCTTATCATATTCGTTAATTTTTGAATTATAATAATTTTTAACAGACTCATTTGTAATAGCCTCTATCCTTCTTATACCAGAAGCAATTGCACCTTCACTAATAATTTTGAACTGCCATAGTTCAGAAGTATTATTTACATGTGTACCACCACATAGCTCATAGGATGCCCCAAACTTAATTGTTCTAACGGTATCTCCGTATTTTTCTCCGAATAAACCAATAGCTCCATTATCTTGAGCCTTTTTTAAAGGAACATTTCTCTCCTCAATCAAATCAATAGAATTTTCAATTCGTGAGTTAACAAAGTTTTCCACCGATATTATGTCACTTTGATCAAGTTTTGAATAATGAGAAAAATCAAATCTAAAGTTTTCAGAACTTACCCTACTTCCTTTTTGTTCAACATGATTACCAAGAATATTTCTAAGTGCCTGATGTAATAAATGAGTTGCGGTATGATTACACTGAATTCTAAATCTGTTTTTGCTATCAACTACTGCTCTAAAAATTAAATCAAGTTTTTTTGGTAGATTTTTGGTTAAATGAATAGATAAGCTACCTTCTTTAATTGTATCGTGAATGTGGACTACATCTCCGTCATTTGATTCAATAAATCCAATATCTCCGATTTGACCACCAGATTCTGCATAAAAAGGAGTTAAGTTAAAAACCAATTGAAATATTATACCGTCTTTTTTTGACTTTACCTTTCTGTATTTGACAATTTTTACATTAGCTTCAAGTGAATCGTANCCGACAAATTCTTGAACAGGATCATCAATTAAAACCATCCAGTCATCAAAGGAAATTTCTGCAGCCTTTCTTGACCTGTCTTTTTGTTTTTCAAGTTCACTATTAAATGATTCAATATCAAGGTTGAATCCTCTTTCTTCAAGAATTAAGTTAGTTAAGTCAACCGGAAAACCATAGGTNTCATATAGTTCAAATGCTTTTTTACCAGGAATCAACTTATTATTAGATGATGAGATTATTTCTTCTAAAAGGATCAGTCCCTGTTCAAGAGTTCTTAAAAAAGAGTTTTCTTCTTCTTTAATAACATTTTCAATTAAAATTCTTTGTTTATGTAGTTCAGGGTAAAAATCCCCCATTTTTAAGTGTAGTGCACCAAATAATTTATATAAAATGGGCTCTTTGATTTTCAAAAATGTAAAACTGTATCTAATTGCTCTTCTTAAAATCCTTCTAATTACATAACCAGCTCCACTGTTGCTTGGTAGTTGACCATCAGCTACAGAAAAAGAAACCGCTCTCAGATGATCTGCAATAACCCTCATTGCTATATCTACTTTATCATCTTCTCCATATTCNATNTCTGTTAATTGTTCGATCTCTTTGATTATAGACTTGAAAATATCTGTATCGTAATTGGATTTGACCTTTTGAAGGACCATACATAACCTTTCAAGTCCCATTCCAGTATCAATATGTTTTTTTGGTAAATCTTCTAATTTTCCATCAGCTTTCCTGTTATACTGAATAAATACAAGATTCCAGAGCTCTACAACAAGAGGATTATCTTTATTTATCAAGGATTGAGCAGGTACTTTCTTTTTTTCGGATTCATCNCTTAAATCTACATGTATTTCACTGCATGGNCCACATGGTCCTTGTTCACCCATTTCCCAAAAATTATCATCCTTTCCACAAAATAATATTTTGTCTTTTTCAATTATCTTACTCCAGATATTAAATGCCTCTGAATCATCAGAGACCCCATCTTCCTTTGAGCCCTCAAAAATNGTAACGTATAAATCATTAGGGTTAATACCATACTCTTTAGTTAATAGTTCCCATGACCAATTAATTGCATCTTCCTTAAAATAATCTCCAAAACTCCAATTTCCAAGCATTTCAAAAAATGTATGATGATATGTGTCATGACCAACCTCAGCTAAGTCATTATGTTTTCCTGAAACACGAAGACATTTTTGAGAATTAGCAATTCTTTTATTTTTAGGGTTTTCCTGATTTAAAAAGTAATCCTTAAAAGGAGCCATTCCTGAATTTATGAACATCAATGAAGGATCATTTTTTGAAACAATTGGAGAAGATTGACCAATTTTATGCTTTTTTTTCTCGAAAAAGTCTAAAAATTTTTTTCTTACTTCGTTGGAGTTCATTTTATGGTTATTATCAGTTTTTATCGAACAAAAAAAGTATTGTTATATTTGCATTTATGTTTATCAGATAAACATTAATTACAAAGATATAATTTTAATTATGCCTAAAGTTAAATATTATTACGATTCTGAATCTCTTTCATTTAAAAAAATTAAAAAGAGCAAAAGAGATGTATTCAAAAATGTTTTACTATATCTAACTGGATCTGCATTTTTTGGCTTTTTATTTATTTTCATTGGGAGTCAATATTTTCAATCACCTCAGGAGAGATCTTTAAATAGGGAACTTGAAAATATGAAATTTCAATATTCTCAATTAGACAAAAAAATGGAAAATATTGAAGGTGTTCTTAAAAACATTGAAGAAAGAGATAATGCCATTTACAGAATCTATTTCGAGGCGTCTCCTATAAGTGAAGACAAAAGAAAAGCAGGCTTTGGAGGTGTTAACAGATATAAAAAATTTGACGGTTTTGAATATTCTAATATTATTAAGGAAAGTAATAGAAAAATCGATGTAATTCAAAAGAGATTAACCATACAATCAAAATCACTAGATGAAATTGCAAAACTAGCAATGGATAGGGAAAAGTTTCTAAAATCCATACCTGCTATTCAACCTGTTAATAATGATGACTTAACCAGAATTGCCTCAGGATTTGGTTATAGAATTGATCCATTTACAAAGGCTAGAAAACACCATTATGGAATTGACTTTACAGCTCCACAAGGAACGCCGGTTTATGCTACGGGGGATGGAACTGTAATTCGAGCTGATAATAGATCTTCTGGGTATGGAAATCATATAAGAATTAACCATGGTTATGGTTATACCAGTTTGTATGCACATCTTTATAAATTCAATGTTAAAAGATACCAAAAAGTAAAAAGAGGTGATTTAATTGGTTATGTAGGTAGTACCGGGAGATCAAGCGCTCCACACTTGCATTATGAAATTTTTAAAGATAAGGTAAAGATAAATCCGATTAATTTCTACTATGGAAACTTAACTGCAAAAGAATATGACGAATTATTAAAACAAGCTTCTGTGGTTAATCAATCCCTAGATTAATGAAAATCAATCTTCAAGACAAAAGATATTACTCTATCGGAGAAGTGGCATCAAAATTTAATGTAAATCCGTCACTAATCAGGTTCTGGGAACAAGAATTCAAAATTTTAAATCCTAAGAAAAATTCAAGAGGTAATAGGAAATTTACTCNTAAAGATATTGAAGCAATAAACAAAATATATTTTTTACTAAAGGAAAAAGGATATACAATCCAAGGTGCTAAGCATTACATTAATAATGAAAAAACTTCGGATAAGTTAGATATTGTAAATAAACTTAAATTAATAAAGGATAAATTAATCGAGATACGAAACCAATTATAACTATTTTTTTCTCAGAAAAATAGTTACTGGAACACCTGTAAAGTCAAAATTTTCTCTAATCTTATTTTCTAAAAACCTTTTATAGGGCTCCTTGACATATTGAGGTAAATTGCAAAAGAAGGCAAATTGTGGGTGATGTGTTGGTAACTGTGTTATATATTTTATTTTAACATATTTCCCTTTGATTGCTGGTGGAGGATATGATGCAATTATCGGAAGTAAAATATCATTTAACTTTCTAGTTTTTATTTTTTCAGATCTACCCTTAAATACTTTTACAGCGGTTTCTATTGCTTTATGAATTCTTTGCTTATTTAAGGTTGATACAAAGATTATATTTACATCTGTAAAGGGTTCAATTTCTTTTTTAATAGTTGTTTCGAACTGTTTTGTTGAATTTGTATTTTTTTCGATTAAGTCCCACTTGTTTGCAATTAAAATTATTCCTTTTTTATTTCTTTCACATAACCAAAAAATATTCTTAACCTGCGTATCAAACCCTCTTGATACGTCAAATAACAAGATACAAACATCAGAATTTTCGATAGCCCTAACACTTCTCATTACAGAGTAAAACTCAAGATTTTCCTTAACCTTTGACTTTTTTCGTATTCCTGCTGTGTCAATAAGATCAAATTCAAATCCAAATCTGTTATATCTAGTATTGATTGAATCTCTTGTAGTTCCAGGAATTTCAGTTACAATATTCCTGTTCTCTCCAATCAATGCATTAATAAAAGAAGATTTGCCTGCATTTGGTCTACCAACAACTGCAAATTTGGGTACGTCATTATCTATTGCTTTTTCTTCCTTAAATAGTTTTACAACATCGTCTAGTAATTCTCCCGTTCCAAAACCGTTAGAACTTGCAATTGGGTAGAGTTTTTTTATTCCCATTGAATAGAATTCGTTAATATCATTCATTCTAGAGGAATTATCAACCTTGTTAACAACCAAAAAAACTGGCTTTTCAATCTTTCTTAATAAATCTGAAATTTCTGAATCCATCGAAGTTATTCCTGAATCAACATCAACCATAAATAAGATTATATCAGCTTCATCTATAGCTAATTCAACCTGATTATCAATCTCAGATTCAAAAACATCATCACTGCCAACCACATATCCCCCGGTGTCAATAACAGAGAACTCCTTTCCATTCCAGTCTCCCTTACCATAATGTCTGTCTCTGGTAACTCCACTTATGGAATCAACAATGGCCTCTCTTCGCTGAATAAGCCTATTAAACAACGTTGATTTTCCGACATTTGGTCTTCCTACTATTGCAATTATATTACTCATAACAATGGTGGACAAATGTAATACTAAATTAGCTGTAAAAAAAAGGGCGGTANTANTACCGCNCTTTTTTAAAATTNAATGGTTAANTTCAATCTATTCAATAGAAGTTGACATTTCTGGGATAAATTCCAGTGTTTCTANNATNTTTTGTATTAATTATTATAAA
>FUFK010037692.1_pt1 | contig 73243 bp, 60 predicted proteins | sample 1021851 | NCBI WGS metagenome assembly FUFK01 (sample SAMEA51879418, study PRJEB19060) | metagenome | reverse complement strand
TAAACTATCTTTCATTGTAATAGTTTCGAAACTAATCTTCAAATTACACTTGCTTCTTTCAATCATTTCAGGAAGATGAGTCTTTTTAAAAAACAACTCACCATTGACATGGTTGTAGCTTTTATCAAAGGTGCCACCAGTNATTAAAAATTTTATCATTGAAGTAAAGTTAATTAAAAAAGCCCTGTATAAAATTACAGGGCTTANGCGGAGAAAGAGGGATTCGAACCCCCGGTACCTTGCGGTACGCCGGTTTTCAAGACCGGTGCATTCGACCACTCTGCCATTTCTCCTGGATTGCAAATATAAACACTAATTTTTTTTATTAAATAAATTATAAACGAATAATATGTATAATTTAGATGAATATGTATTACTTAATAGAAATTCCATGGGAATACCCATTTCTAGTTTTGCTTGGTTTTGTGGTTTCTATAATAAATACAATGGCTGGTGGAGCTTCTATTATAACATTGCCAATACTTATTTTTTTAGGATTACCATCAAATGTTGCTAATGGCACAAATAGAATTGGTCTAATGATGACAGCTTTTTCTGCAAATATGGGATTTAAAAGTAAAGGTATATCTACATACCCATTTAGTGCTTACACTGGAGCATTTGCTTTAATTGGATCTGTCATTGGTGCTCATATAGCAGTTGAAATTAATGATGAAATATTTAATAAAATTTTNTCAATAATAATGATTATTGTCATNACAATAATAATATTTAAACCANGCATAGTCAACAAAAACCTTTCTGTTAGGTTAACAGGAAAACACCTCAAAATTTCATGTCTTGTTTTTTTCTTCATTGGACTTTACGGGGGGTTTATTAATGCAGGAATAGGATTTATTATAATGTTATTTTTACATTTTTATAACAGGCTTAATCTGATTAGGGTCAATGCAACAAAAGTTGTAATAGTGCTTGTATATACTATTGGGGCATTTTTAACTTTTTTCTTTAATGGTTTGGTTGATTTACCATATGGTTTATGTCTTGGTCTTGGAACATTAATAGGTGGTTGGAATGCAAGTCGATTTTCTGTAGAAAGGGGAGAAGGAGTTGTAAAAGTTTTTCTTGTCATTTCAGCTATAATTATAGCTGTAAAGCTTTGGTTTTTTTAAAACTTGATTGTCTTAGTTATTTCTAAACCATATCCAGCCATTCCCACACGCTTTATTTTTCTATCTNCAGTNGTNAGTANCTTTATTTTACTAACCCCCAAGCTATGTAAAATTTGTGCACCAATTCCATAATCTTTTTCATCCATTTTCCTGAATGGTTTATGGGATTTACCTGATTTTTCTGCATTTTTTAAATTCTTTATCCTTTTCATTAAAGGTTTTGTTTCATGATCCTGATTTATAAACACAATGACTCCAGCATCATCTTTTTTAATTAGATTGGTAATTTTTCTTATTTCTAAATCCTCATTTAAAACTAAATCATCAATTGAATTATTTATAGATCCGAATGAATTAACTCTACACAATACTGGAATATCTTTTTCCCATTTTCCATAAGTAAGCGCTAGGTGTAATTGATCATTATTTTTTTGTTTAAAAATATTCAAGTTAAATATTCCATAATTTGTTTTGAGATCAAATTTTTCAATTAATTCAATTATTCCATCATTTGACATCCTGTACGAAACTAAATCCTCAATGGATATAATCTTGAGATCAAACTTTTTNGCAACAATAAATAAATCTGGAAGTCGAGCCATTGTTCCATCATCGTTCATTATCTCACAAACAACACCAGCAGGTTTAAAGCCTGCAAGGCGTGATAAATCAATAGCAGCTTCTGTGTGTCCAGTTCTTCGCAAAACTCCACCATCCTTTGCTGAAAGGGGAAAAATATGACCAGGCCTAACTAAGTCAGANGGTTTTGTTTTTAANTCTACCAATGCTTTTATTGTTTTTGACCTATCGCTCGCTGAAATTCCAGATGTAACACCATTACCCTTTAAATCAACTGAAATAGTAAATGCGGTCTTCATTAGTTCAGTGTTATTTTGGACCATTGGATCAAGATTTAACACTCTACACCTGTCTAAGGTCAGAGGAACACATATTAAACCTCTACCATGGGTTGCCATAAAATTGACAATTTCTGGTGTTATAATTTCAGCTGGATAAATAAAGTCACCCTCATTTTCTCTGTTTTCGTCATCGACAACAATAATTACTTTATTATTTTTTAAATCTTCAATTGCCTCTTCTATAGTATTCAATTTCATCTCTCTTTAATAAACTTACTTTTTAGATTTGCAAATATATTATCAATATTTAGTATGGATTTATCAGATGATGCTCTTTTCAACAAATATAATCCAATTGGTAACATAATTATATTAGATATCCAACTACCAATGAATGTTGAAATACTTCCATCTTCAGCTGCATTTTTAGCGAAAGTTCCGAGGAAATGATAAAATAAAAACATTACTAGAGCAGTCACAACTGGAAAACCAAAACCACCTTTTCTAATAATTGCACCAAGAGGTGCTCCCAAAATAAATAAAATTAATGTTGAAATTGGTATTGCATATTTGTCATGGTAACTTGTTTTATGAAGATTTATAATTTTTTCTCGAATAAAAAAGTTTGATTTTTGTGTTTGTAAATTTGCAATTTGGTTATTAATATTATTTTCAACAGAGTTGATTATAGANTTNTGATANGAAAAATCAAAATCNCTTAGAATTGTTTTATAGTTAGAAATATCAATACTGTTTTTTTCATAAGGTCTATTATATCTGGTTTGAAAATTAAATACACCTGTTCTTCTGTAAAAGTTTTCACTAAAACTTTCGTATTCATTTACGAGTTTATTTTCCAACGAATCTATACTATAATTCAATTGATTCACATTTTGCATTCTAAATGTATTGTTATATCTCTCCTCAGAAAAATCTACATTATATATTTGTTTTAGATCAATATAAATTTCATGTGTATTAAAATAAATTTGAGTNTGTGGCTTAAATTGTTTTGAATTTGGATTTTCTGCTAAGATTTCCTCATATCTATATCCATCATTAAGTTTTATTTTTAAGATATCATTTTCTTCATCACTTACTAATTTTCCATTTTTTGCTTTTATAACAATAGTATTATCATTGTATCGATTTGTTTTATGGATTATTATATCTTCTAAGTTACTATTGTCAATCCCATACTTATTAGAGACTTTTATGTTCATCATTCCTATGTCATTAAAAATTCCCTCCGTGATTGCCATTGATGGTTTAACTTTTGCTAGATTTTTTCTGAGATTATATGATTTAAATTCAGAGTATGGTATTAGATTGTTTGANACAAAATAAACAACTANACATAAAAAAATATTAAAAATCATTAAGCTTTTCATTGACCTAAAAAGTGATATTCCAGACGATTTTATTGCAGCAAACTCATAATTCTCTGCTAATTCTCCAAATGTCATAATTGAGGCTAATAGTACAGTAAGTGGCAATACCAATGGAATTAATTTTGGACAATAAAAAATTAAAAACTTGAAAATAATTTCAAAGTCAATTTCTTTTCCAGCTAAATCATCAATAAACATCCAAATAGTCTGAAAAATAAATACAAGCATAATAAGCAGGAAAAAACTAAAGAATTTTGTTAGATATGATTTTAAAATGTATTTATCTAAAATTTTCATAGTTTATTTACATAATAATCCTTATAATTTTCTTTGTCAAAATAAAATAAATTATCATCAATCTTTTTATTGAAATTCGTTTTTTTAAAAACTATTGAATTAATATATCCATTAGTTATGGACTGATCAATTCTTGAGATTGAATAGTTATTTTTTATAAAAATTAAATAAGTATTTCCTGATTCATCCTCATATGAAATTTCAAATAANTTATTCTTTTTAATTTTAATTNTGTCTCTAATTTTTGAAATTGTTAAAGCAATTTTTGACGGAAGTATGTAATTTGCTATCTCATTTTCACTTGACATATTTATTTCNTTGTTTTCTGGAACTATTGTATAATGATTTTCTCCATCGNATAGAAATATCAAATCAGTAAGTACAATTCTAAATTTACTTTTTGAAAAAAATAAGGATCCTTTCTGACTATAAACAATTTCACTTTGATCTTTAGTTACATAATCAAATTCTAATGAATAAGTATCTAAATTAATGTAATGATTAATGAATCTATCAATAAAATCTTGGGCTAAGTAGACATTGCTACNTATAATAAATATTAAAATATTTTGTATCAATTTTCAAGCAAATCTTTTAAATCAACTAAGTCTTTAACTAAAACATCACGAGCTTTGCTACCCTCAAATGGACCAACAATACCTGCTGCTTCAAGCTGATCAATAATTCTNCCAGCTCGATTGTAGCCTAATTTCATTTTTCTTTGTAATAATGAAGCTGATCCTTGCTGNGCTATGACAACTATTTCAGCAGCATCTTTAAATAGTGGATCTCTGTCTTCAACATTATCCTCTAAACTAGAAATTGAATCTTCCTCACATTCAGGAAGAAGATAAGCCTCAGAATATCCTCTTTGAGAACCAATAATATCGGTTATTTTTTCAATTTCATCAGTGTCGATAAATCCACACTGCAGTCTTATTAAATCGTTACCCTGTGTGAAAAGCATATCTCCATTACCGATCAATTGATCTGCTCCACCAGAGTCTAAAATTGTTCTTGAGTCAACTTTTGCTGTTACTTTAAAAGCAATTCTAGCAGGAAAATTTGCCTTNATTAGTCCTGTAATNACATTAACTGATGGTCTTTGAGTTGCNATTATTAAATGAATACCAACNGCTCTAGCNAGNTGTGCTAGTCTCCCAATNGGGTTNTCTACCTCNTTTCCAGCAGTCATAATTATATCGGCAAATTCATCAACNACCAANACTAAATATGGAAGAAACTTATGACCATCATTTGGATTTAATTTTCTTTTCTTAAACTTCGAATTATATTCTTTAATGTTACGACACATACCATCTTTAAGAAGCTCGTATCTTTTTTCCATTTCAATACAAAGTGATTTTAAGGTTTTTACAACTTTCTTGGTATCAGTAATAATAGATTCATCTGAATCTGGAAGTTTAGCTAAATAATGTCTCTCAATTTTATTAAACAAAGTAAGCTCAACTTTTTTAGGATCAACCAAAATAAACTTTACTTCTGCTGGATGTTTTTTGTATAGAATTGATGTTATAATTGCATTAATACCAACAGATTTACCTTGTCCTGTTGCTCCAGCAACTAATAAATGAGGCATTTTTGTTAAATCNACAACNAAGGTCTCNTTACTTATTGTTTTTCCCAGTGCAAGAGGTAATTCCATCTCAGCATCTTGATATTTTTTTGAGCTAATTAATGACTTCATCGAGACTATCTTTCTGTTTTTATTAGGTACTTCTATACCAATTGTTCCTTTTCCAGGAATTGGAGCAATAATTCTTATNCCTAATGCAGATAGTGACAAAGCAATATCATCTTCTAAACTTTTTATTTTTGAAATTCTAACGCCAGCCTCAGGAATAATTTCATAAAGCGTTACAGTTGGACCAATTGTAGCTTTGATTTTTTCAATTCCAATTTTATAATTTCTTAAAGTATCTATTATCTTCTCTTTATTCTCTTCTAACTCTTCCTGATTAATTGTGATGGATCCATCTTTATCATGTTCATTTAATAGTTTTATTTCTGGCTGTTTAAAAGATTTTAAATCTAATGTATGATCAAATTCACCAAACTTCTTTAATAAATCTACAGAGTTTTTATCTACAGTTTCTTCATCCTTAATTTTTTCAATATCAATTGCAATTTCATCTATTAAACCATCATTATCAACATCTAATAAATCTGTCTTATCATCATTTACTGAATCAATAGGTTTTTTAACAATTTGATCAATTTTAGAAAAATTTTGGATTGTTGGTTGAACATCATTAGGCTCCTTGTTAACATCTTCATTTTGATTAATTTCTTCATCTAAATTCTCGTTAATTTCCTCAGATTTCCTTGAATCATAATAATTTTTAATTGAAGATTTTACTAGGGTTAGTAGAAATACTGGAGTAATTTTAAACTTAATAATTAAAAAAGAAATAAAACCAAACACCAGGATNGAGATAAAACCTAAATCTCCCATAAATTCAATAATTATTGATTTGATCTCATATCCAAAAACTCCTCCATAGATATTGTTACTGAAAATATATGATGAAAATAGAGATATCCAGACCATAGATAGTAGAAGAAAAATACTCCTGCTTAATATTTTATCTAAACCGCTATTAAATGTAAAGGAGATTCCAATTAGAAACATTAGGGAAGGTATAAGAATTGCACCTAATCCAAACCCTTTGTATATCATATAATAAGAAATCAATAAACCAAATTTTTTGCCAATATTTTTAATTTCAGATGAACTGTCAAAAATTGTTTTAATTTCAGACTGATCTGAACTCCAAGAGAAGAAAAAAGACAACATGGAAATGAAAATAACTATCGATAGGAGCGTTAAAAAAACACCTGATACATATTTTATGTTATTTTCATTTTTCAATTTGCAATTCTTTTGATCTTATAATTTAATGAAGCTACAATCAGGGTTGTAATAGGACTTAGCCAATTAAAAATTGCATATACAAAGTAATCATAAACACTCACATTTAAAACACTTGCTTGATAAGCTCCACATGTATTCCAAGGAATTAAAACTGATGTTACAGTTCCACTATCTTCAATTGTTCTACTTAAATTTAAACTAGATAGTTTCCTGTCATTATATGAATCTGAAAACATTTTTCCTGGGATTACAATTGATAAATATTGATCTGATGCTGTAATATTAACAGTAATACAACTTAATATGGTACTTGCAAATAAATTTATTGTAGATTTTGCGATACTCAAAAGAGCTAAACTTATTGATCTTAATGCACCAATTGCTTCCATTACACCACCAAATATCATTGCGCATATNACTAGCCAAATAGTATTTAACATTCCTGACATTCCACCAGAAGTTAGAAGTTCATCAAGGAAAACACTATTTGTTTGAATGGTTGTTTTTGCAATAATTGAGTCCATTACAATGTTATAACTAGTAACATCAGAAGATANACTTTGTATAATTATATTGGATATAAGCTCTGATTGAAAAATTAAACTAAAGACAGCTGCTAATATAGTTCCAACAAAAAGAGAAACAATAGGATTAATTTTTTTATAAATCATAAAAATTACAATTAATGGAACTATAAATAAAATAGGAGATATATAGAAATAATCATTAATTGATTCAATGTAATCAACATTATTAAGGTTTTCATCTGGGAGATTGATTAAATTATAAATAACAAAAAAAATAAGAGCGATGCATATAGTAGGCACAGTCGTTATCGTCATATATTTAATGTGTTCAAAAAGATCAGAACCTGAAACTGCCGCTGCAAGATTTGTAGTATCACTCAATGGTGACATTTTATCACCAAAATAAGCTCCAGAAATTACTGCACCAGCAACGATACCAATATCAAAACCCAATGCTTTTCCAATTCCAATTAATGCAATTCCAATTGTAGCTGAGGTTGACCAACTACTTCCTGTAGCTAAAGCAACAATGGCACTTATAATTACGCATGATGGAAGAAAAAATGATGCATTAATTATATTAAACCCATAATATATCATTGTGGGTATTATGCCACTAATTAACCAAGTTCCTGAAAGTGCGCCTACTAAAAGTAATATAATAATTGGTGAGCTAATTGATTTAATGTTTTTTGATACGTTTTCAAAAATTAGTTCAGCAGATACATTGTTTTTAAATCCAACTAAATAAGCTAGGGCAGCTCCTATTAGTAAAATAAATTGATTTGATCCATCAATAGATGAATCTCCATAAATATTTACGTTAATGTAAAGCAGTAGTACTAAAAGAACAATAGGCGTGAGGGAATCAAAAAGACTGATATTTTTATTTTGATTGACTGAGCTTTTATCTTTCCCCATTGTTTTTTACAAATATATTTATAAAAATGGTGAATTTTCATCTTAAAATAAAGTAATAAAGGATTAAATAATAATTCGAACATTTGTATTTTTGTAATATGTCAAAAAATAAATTTGATGTTGTTGTAATTGGTTCTGGACCTGGAGGATATGTATGTGCTATTAGATTAGCTCAATTAGGTTTTAAAACTGCTATTATTGAAAAATACAATTCTTTAGGTGGTACATGCTTAAATGTTGGATGTATTCCTTCTAAATCCTTGCTCGATTCCTCCCATCACTATGATGACGTATTAAAAAATGTCATGAATCATGGAATTGAAATCGATGGAGAGATTAAACTGAACTTTTCTAAAATGATAGAACGAAAAAACAGTGTTGTAAATCAAACTGTTAAAGGAATTGATTATTTAATGGATAAAAATAAAATAACAGTTTTTTATGGAAAGGCTACCTTTATTGATAATAATACAATTAATATTGAGGGAGGCGAAAAAGTTAAATTTGATAAATGTATTATTGCAACAGGATCAAAACCAATCTCACTTCCATTTGTAAAATTAGATAAAGAAAGAATCATCACATCAACAGAAGCTTTGTCCCTAAAAGAAGTTCCAAAACATTTAGTNATTATNGGAGGAGGNGTAATTGGATTAGAGCTNGGACAAGTTTATAAAAGATTAGGATCAGAGGTTTCTGTCATCGAATACGCAGAAAAAATTACTCCTTTTATGGATCAAGATATTTCTAAAGAATTATTAAAGGTCCTTAAAAAACAAAAAATTAATTTTTTCCTTTCCCACGAAGTTTATGAAGTTGAAAGAAATGGAGATTCAGTAAATATTAAAGCAAAGAATAAAAATGGAGATATTGTAAATTTTGACTCTGATTATTGTTTAGTTTCTGTTGGGAGGAAACCATACACTGAAGGACTTGGTCTTGANAATGTTAATGTAGAAACTGAAAAATCTGGAAAAATTATAATAGATAAACATTTTAAAACTTCAGAAGAAAATATTTATGCAATCGGAGATGTTGTGAATGGCCCAATGTTAGCACATAAAGCTGAGGAAGAGGGGATCGCTGTTGCTGAAATTTTAAACGGTCAAAAACCACACATAGATTATAATTTAATTCCAAATGTGATCTATACATGGCCAGAAGTTTCATCTGTAGGAAAAACAGAAGAACAACTAAATAAAGAGGAAGTAAATTACAAAGTTGGAAAATTTCCAATGAGAGCCCTTGGAAGATCAAGAGCAAGTTCTGATTTAGATGGGTTTGTTAAAATTATAGCTGATAAGAAATCCGATGAAATTCTTGGAGTTCACATAATAGGCGCAAGAGCAGCTGACTTAATTGTTGAGGGAGTAACCGCTATGGAGTTTAGAGCCTCATGTGAAGATATCTCTATAATAAGTCATCCACACCCTACGTATTCCGAAGCAATGAAAGAAGCCGCATTATCAGCTCTAGATAANAGACCTTTACATATCTAATTTANAANGGCCCTTTATTATTATTTTTGGTTGCTAAAGNTGANCTCCCAGGCATTTCTCCTCTAACTCCATGAAATTNAGTTTTTAANAGCGAAGATTCATTAAATTTTTCTTGTTCTCTCAAATACCAATCTTTTGTTAATTTTTCTGGAAAAGTATCTCCAGTATCATTAATCCATTGATTTAATATTTTTTTTAACAGTTCATAATCTTGAGGAATATCTCCCTCCTCAAGAAGATTTTTATACTGGAAAGGATCGTTAGATAAATCATACAACTCTTCACTTGGTCTTGGCTTAATAAATATCTCAGCCTGAACTTTTGAAATAGTTTTGTTCTTTTCTGCATCCTTTAAATCAATATAGGTAGGGCTATTTATTGCATCTAATGGCCCCTCTTGGGGAAACTGTGGTCTTGAGTTTTTTATGTACAAATATTTTTCATTTCTAACCATTCTTTGATATGATTCATAGTCATGCCAGTTATGTTCAGCAAATACATAGTTTCTAAATTTTAATTCTGGATTATTAATAATATTTAAAAAACTATTTCCTTGAAATGATTCAGAGGGGGTGATTCCTGCAATATCAAGAATTGTTGAAGCAATATCNACNGCACTTATTAATGAATTTGATTTNTTATTAGACNTTATTGATCTTGGATGATGAACAATGAANGGTGTTTTAACTCCTTGATNATTTAAACGAGTTTTACTATGCGGAAAAGGACGTCCATTGTCAGCCATAACGATAATATAGGTGTTTTCATATTCACCTTGTGCCTTTAATTCATTAACAACTTCTCCAATGTAATGATCAAATCTGGTGATTTCATCGTAGTAGTTTGCCAAATCTAATCTTGTCAGTGAGCCATTAACCAAATAATCCGGCACAACAATTTTATCTGGATTATGTGTTCCTGAAAATTCATTCTCTCCCCAAATTCTATGAGCATCGTAGGATGCATACCACATAAAAAATGGCTTTGATTTTGGTCTTTTCTTTAAGCCTTCAACCCAATAATCCTCTCCTCCTAAACCATTAATTTGTTTATTATCATGNACTTCATGAAANCCNCTTTTTGCATATTCACCCATATGAAATTTACCTGCTTGCAGTGTATAATATCCTTTGTCTTTTAAAATTTCTGGAAATGAAGTCATATCAAGTGGTGGTTCTGTATGTAGTTCAGCAGCCCCTGTATTGTGAGGGTATCTTCCTGTTAATATTGAATTTCTACTTGGACTACACGAGCTAGTTGTTAGGTAAGCATTGTTAAATATTAATCCATTCTTAGCCAAATTATCAATATTTGGTGTAACAACTTGGTCGTTCCCGTAAACCCCTATATCATCCCAACTAACATCATCAGCAATAAAAACAATTATGTTTGGTTTATCATTAATATCCAAGTTGCATGAGGATATAGCAAAGTAAATAAAGAAAACGCCTAAAAAATTTTTTATCATAATATTATAAGTTTATAATTGAATCATACTCATTTAATAAAGANATATATTTATTTATTCCATCCTCAATTTCACTTAAATAGATAAACTCATCAGCTGTATGAGATCTTAAAGAATCTCCAGGACCTAGTTTTATAGATTTAATATTAATTTTAGCTTGATCAGATAAAGTTGGGGATCCATATTTTTTAAAACCTAAATTATCCGCTGCCTTAATTATATGATGGTTTTCAGGGATGGATGATGGATTTAGATCTAAATTTCTAGGGATAACATCACAATCAAGTTTGTTTTTTAAATGACTAAAAACTTCATTGTTTGAATACATATCATTAATTCTAGCATCCAAAACAATATTCACTTCTGATGGTACAACATTATGCTGAACACCTGCATTTATTTGTGTTACAGTAAGCTTTACATCACCAAGAATTTTTGATTTTTTAGGAAATTTGATTTTAGAAATTTGTTCTACAATTTTTGAGGCTTTATATATAGGGTTTTCATCATTATGATGTGCAGCATGAGATGATTTTCCCTTTACGATTAAATCAAAAACTATTAATCCTTTTTCAGCGATAGCTACATCCATTTTTGTAGGCTCTCCAATAATTGCTAAATCAATTTTAGGTAGTTTTGGTATTACACTCTTGATTCCATTATTTCCAGATTTTTCTTCTTCTGCAGATGCTAACAGAATTAAATTAAAGTTTAAATCATCTTTTTCATAAAAATGAACAAAAACCATAATTAAACAACATAGTGAAATACCCGCATCATTACTTCCTAAGCCATATAGCTTCTCATCTTTAACTATTGGCTTAAAAGGATCAATTGTATATCCTGAGTTGGGTTCAACAGTATCATGATGAGAATTCAATAAAATGGATGGTTTATTTTTGTTATAATGCTTATTGATTGCATATATATTATTTACAGATCTAAATGTATCTATATTCTTTTCACAAAGCCAATTTTCTATATAATCAGCTGTTTTATCTTCATAAAATGAAAATGATTTTATAGAAATGAGTTTTTTTAATAAACTTTCAGCTTCATAAGCATATTTCATGACTCGTTTTCTTCAAATATACCATATATAAAACGAATTATAAGTAAATTTAAATGTTGGAAAGATTCTCAAAATCATATAGAATAATTAATAAGGAAAAATTTGTTGAAAAATTAATTAATTTTTCAGTAGACCAAGATTATTTTATACTCTTAAATTCAAATAATAATTCTGATAAATACGATTTATTATGTGGATATGGCGTTAAATCTTTTATAAAATCATCTGAAAATTCTCTCAAAAAACTTGATAATTTTTTTGAGTTAAAAAAAGATTGGCTTTTTGGATATATGACGTACGATCTAAGAAATGAGATTGAAGTTTTAAATGACGACAACATAGACTTTATCAATATGCCTAATTTATATTTTTTTCAACCAGAAATTGTATGGTTTGTTAAAGGTAAAATTGTGACCGGATTATCATTTGAAAAAGATTTAATAGATAATGATTGGAAAAAGTTTAATGAAATATCTAAAAAAGAGAAAACAAAAAACTCAAGTATTGTAAAACTAAATTTAAGAAACTCTAAAAGTGAATACATAAATAAGGTAAATAAAATTAAAGAAAGAATTTTTAGAGGTGACTGCTACGAAATGAATTTTTGTTTTGACTTATTTAGTGAATATGATGAAATTAATCCTTATGATACTTATGTTAAACTTAATAATTACACGAAGTCTCCAATGAGCAGCTTCCTAAAGGTAAATGACTTATTTTTAATTTCATCATCGCCTGAAAGATTCTTGAGTAAAAATGGAGAGGATATTATAAGTCAACCTATAAAAGGGACTGCCAAAAGAGGGGATAGTCCTGAGGAGGATAAGAAAAATATTAATGAATTATTATCAAGTCCAAAAGAATTATCTGAAAATCATATGATTGTTGATTTAGTTAGGAACGATTTATCAAGAATTGCAAAAAAAGGTTCAGTAAAAGTGAAGAGTTTAAATACTTTAAAAACATTTAAAAGAGTTCATCAGTTAATNTCAACAATTGAAGCNAAAGTAAGNTCAAAATTAAAGTTATCGGAAATATTAAAAGGAACTTTTCCTATGGGGAGTATGACAGGTGCTCCNAAGATTGAGTCGATGAATATAATTGATGAATTTGAATCAACGAAAAGAGGGCTTTATAGTGGCTCAGTTGGATACATTAATCCGGAAATGGACTTTGACTTTAATGTTGTAATAAGATCCATTGTATATAGCAGTAGTAATAAAATGCTCACTGTCAATGTAGGAAGTGCAATTACACATAAATCTATTGCTGAAAAAGAATATGAAGAATGTTTGGTTAAGGCTGAACCAATGATTCAATCACTTAAATAGTAACTTTGAAATATGCTTTCAAAATTTGTTAGTAGTATTAAAAAAACCATTCCTTTAAATCACAATGTTATTGCAGCTGTAAGTGGTGGAGTTGATAGTATGGTATTATGTGATCTTTTGCTTAAATCAGAGATTAATTTTTCAATAGCTCATATTAATTACATGCTTAGAGGTATAGACAGTGATCAAGATGAATCGTTTGTAAAAACATATTGTGCTAAGAATAAAATAAAATTCTTCTCAAAATCATATAATTTATCAAATTCAAAATCCATTCAAAAAAAAGCAAGAGAACTCAGATATGATTTTTTTACTTTTTTAAGTCTAAAATATAATTATACGCACATTATGACTGCTCATCATTTAGATGACAATATCGAAACAATTTTGATAAATATTTACAGAGGAAAAAAACTTAATTCTTTAACAGGAATTAAACAAATTAATAATACCATAGTTAGACCACTATTATCATTCACTAAGGATGATATTGTAAATTATGCAAAGAAAAATAAATTAACGTGGAGAGAGGATAAATCAAACTTTGAAAATAAATATTTAAGAAATAAAATAAGAAATATTATTATTCCTAAAATCAAATTAGCTGATCCATGCTATAGAACAAATTTTATTAGACTAATAAATGAATCAAATAAAGTAAAAGTTAATACTGATAAATATTTAGAAATCATTAACAGTAAATACTTTATAGAAAGAAAGGATGGAATAATTGAGTCTAAAAAATCTAATTGGAAGAATTGTAATTTAAAATCTGTAGAATTTATTGCCTTTAGAAAGTACGGTTTTTTTAAAAATTCTGAGATTTTAAAAATATTAATCGCAGAAACCGGAAAAAAAATCACTTCAAAATCACATGAAATTCTTTCTGATAGAAATAAAATATTGATAAAAAAAATTAGTTATAATGATTTAAAAGACTATAAGCTCACTTTAGGTAAAAATCAACATCCATTTCAGATTAAATTGGAAAAATGTAATTTTTCAAAAAGACCATCCAAAAATATGATTTGTATACACAACAAAGTTTCAACACCGTTGAAAGTAAGGAGATTTCAAAAAGGTGACATTTTTTATCCTTATGGAATGAATGGAAAAAAAAAGGTAAGTAAGTTTTTTAAAGATGAAAAATTATCGATTTTTGAAAAACAAAATAAATGGCTTTTAACTGATGCAAAGAATCAAGTCTTGTGGATTATTGGTATGAGAGTTGATAGAAGGTTATTAAAAACAAAAGGACAATGTTTGAAAATATCAATTTAAAAATATTATTTATTCTAATTCCTTTATTTTGTTTCTCACAAGAGCCAATAAAATGGTTAACCTCTGTTGAAAAAAAGTCAGATAATTCATATATATTATCTACAACTGCTAAAATTCAGGATAATTGGAGACTATATTCTCAAAATCTTGAAGAGGGTGGAGCTTTGCCTACTGAATTTGTTTTTGAGGACGAATCTATTTTTGATTCTTTTTCAATAGTTTCCGAACCCAAACCAATCACTAAATATGATCCAATATTCCAAATGGATCAATCATACTTCATCAATGAAGTTATTTATAGTCAAGAAGTTGTTCTCAAAGGAAACTATAAAGATGATATCTTAACTCAAAACTTATATTATCAAGTTTGTGATGATCGAGTGTGTATTTTCCAAGATGTAAAACTTGAATATAGTCTTTCAAATAAACAAATAATAAATACAACTTCTTTTGACTACTCTACAGTTTCAAGCTCTTTGAATTTAGATTTAAAAAATTCAGAACTTTTAGTAAATGAGTATGAGAATGAAATGTCAAATAATTTTTCAAGAAGAATTAACATTTTAATCTTAGGTCTATTAGGTGGATTTTTAGCTCTATTGACACCATGTGTATTTCCAATGATACCTCTCACTGTATCGTTTTTTTCAACAAAAAATGAACAAGCAAAGCTATATTCAAGCTCATACGGATTTTTTATCATACTTATTTATGTTTCCCTTAGTATTCCATTTTATTTTCTTGAGAATATTAATCCTGAAATCTTAAATCAAATATCAACAAGCCCTGTACTAAATTTTATTTTCTTCGCAATATTTGTTGCTTTTGCACTTTCTTTATTTGGACTTTTTGACATTACTCTTCCAAGTTCTTGGTCTAACACNGTTGACTCAAAATCAAATTTATACAAAGGCTTAATTTCAACTTTTTTTATGTCACTAACACTATGTTTAGTTTCATTTTCATGTACTGGACCAATATTGGGTACCTTACTTGTTGGCACTTTAACATCAGACGGTGGAGCTATTGATTTAACATATGGTATGTTAGGATTTGGAGTTGCACTTGCAGTTCCGTTTACTCTACTAGCATTTTTTCCAAATGTGATCAATAAACTTCCTAAATCGGGGTCATGGACAAATTCAATCAAAGTTATTTTAGGTTTTGTAGAATTAGCTTTAGCATTTAAGTTTTTATCTAATGTTGATCTTATTCTTGAATGGGGTATTTTAAAAAGAGAAATATTTATTGGAATATGGGTTTTACTATTTCTTTTATGCGGTTTATATTTATTAAGAACTTCAAAGAAGCTGTCTTACATATTATCATCCTCTTTTTTTATTATAGTTGGGATATACATGAGTAGTTCATTGTTTTCAANAAAAACAAATCTTTCCTTGTTGAGTGGGCTTTTGCCACCTGAATTTTATTCAGTATATCAGGATGATAATGAATGTCCTCTTTCATTAAATTGTATAAAAGATTTTGATGAAGGGAAATCAGAGTCAGCAGAAAATAATAAACCTATACTTTTAGACTTTACAGGTTGGGCATGTGCAAATTGCCGACGAGTTGAGGAAAATACCTGGTCAGAACCGAAAGTTTATGATATGATTAACAATGAATTTATTTTAATTTCACTTTATGTTGATGATAGATCAGATTTGAATCAGGATCAAATTATAATCCTTACGGACAAGAATGGAAATGAAAAAACTTTAAAAAAGGTTGGAGAGAAGTGGTCTGCCTTTCAAACAATCAATTTTAAAAACAATTCGCAACCTTATTATGTATTGCTCTCTCCTAATCTTGAAGTTCTTAACAAACCAATTCAGTACACAGATACTGATACCTATCAAAGTTGGCTATCTGAAGGGTTAGAAAACTTTAAGAAAAACTACAAATAAACTTTATCTCTTGAAGTAGATATCATCAAAAGGGACTCTAATTTGTTTTCCGTAAACTCCTTCATCATCTCTTATCCCACAACTTATAACCATATTAATTTCTGATGAGTAGGGGAGTGATAAAATTCTTTTTACCCTTAATGAATCAAACCCCTCCATTGGGCAGGTATCATAACCTTTAGATGTCATACTTAACATAAAGTTTTGAGCTGCTAATGCACTACTTTTATGAGCTACAACTCGCATATCAGAATTGGTTACTTGTCTATAAATTGGCCTAAATAATCCAATAATCATAGCATTTATATATCTAATATACCCAAGTAATCCAAAAAATTCCTTATAGATAGTAGGTATGAGATATTTATAATACTTTAGGGCTAAATCCCTGTTTTTCATACTCTTATCACTAGCATTAAGAGTTTTGTTTTTTATTGTATTGATATTAAATATTCTTCTTTTATTCCATAAATCTTTTCTTGTAACAATTACAACAAATTGATTAGCAGTTCTAGCCGCAGGTTGATTAAAGCATGCCTCTGAAATTCTATTCATTAGTTTTTCAGATGTTACGTGATAAAACTCCCACAATTGTAAATTACTGCTATTTGGAGCTAATGAAGCATGAAGAATTGAATCTTTAACATCATCATCATTTATTTCTGTTTTTTTATAACGTCTTACAGATCTTCTAATTCGAACTATTTTATCAAACTCCTTCTTCATCAAAATGAAATATGTTTTAATAATCTTTTAGTAATTCTAAAAAGTAAACTATTTTGACTCATCTTATATTTAAATGATAAATCGAAAGAATTTGATTTAATTATATAAGGTTTAAAATGACTGAAAGTTTTGAAGGATTCATAACCATGATACTTTCCTATTCCTGAATTACCAATACCTCCAAAAGGCAGATTTTTGTTGACAATTTGTCCAAGAATATCATTGATTGCTCCACCTCCAAATGAATAGGTATTAATAATTTTTTTGGCGTAAGAAAGTCTGTTGCTAAAAATGTAAAAAGCTAGAGGATTTTTATACTCAATCAATATGTTATTTAATTCTTCATCATTTTTATAAGAAATTAGAGGAAGAATTGGTCCAAAAATTTCATCTTTTAAAATTTTGTCCTTTATAGATTTAACCTCAAGTATTGTTGGTTCAAAATAATTTAATTTTTTATCATATTTTCCTCCATGGATTAGATCATAACCTTTAATAAGTTTTGACAATCTTTCAACATGATTTAAATTTATGATTTTTGAATAAAAATGACTTTTTTTTGGATCTAATCCATGAGTTGTAATAATTTCTTTAGTTAAACTTTGTATAAAATTATCCTTAACATCCTCATGTACAGCTATAAAATTTGGGGCAATACATGTTTGACCGCAGTTTAAAAATTTTCCCCACGCTATTCTTTTTGAAGCTATTTCAATTGATACATCCTTATCAACAATACAAGGATTATTCCCACCTAACTCAAGAGTTACAGGTGTTAATGTTTTAGCTGCTTGTGATGCCACAATCTTACCTATCTCAGTACTTCCTGTAAAAAAAATATAATCCCAATTTAATTCTAATAGATTTTTTCCAGTTTTTGGACCTCCAGTTATTATATCAACATGTCCTCTGGAAAATGCTTCATTAATTATGGTTTCTAAAATAGCAGTTGTATGAGGAGAGTGTTCTGAAGGTTTTAAAACAACTGTATTACCTGCTGAAATAGCCCCAATAATTGGGGAAATTGATAATTGAAATGGATAGTTCCAAGGGGAAATATTTAATGTTACACCATAAGGATTAGGCTGGATGTAATCTGTAGAAAAAAAATTCAATAGTGATGATGAAACCTTTTTCCTTTTAGACCATTTTTTTACATTTCTTAAAACATAGTTTATTTCATTGTATATAATCGAAATCTCTGACATGTATGATTCAGCATAACTTTTACCCAAATCAAGCTTTAACGCATCCACAATATTTTTCTCAAACTTAATTATGGTTGCTTTTAACTTTTTTAAAGATTTAATCCTATAATTTAATTCAAATGATTTTTTAGAATCAAAGAAATTTCTTTGATTTTGATGCACACTTAAGCATAAGTTATTTGGTGTCATTTTTAAATTATTTTCGAATATAAGAAGATAATTTCGGCTTTTATTATGATAAACACTATATTTACAATTCACTCCATTTACATGGAGTTTTTTTTTAGAAATGGAGCTTAATAAGTATAGCAAAATAATCACTAAAAAAGGTTCACAGCCAGCTGCTCAAGCGATGCTCCACGCTATTGGTCTAAAAAAAGAAGATTTTAACAAGCCCTTTATTGGAATAGCAAGTACTGGATATGAGGGAAATCCTTGTAATATGCATCTCAATGAACTTTCAATAGAAATTAAAAATAAAATTGACAAAGATGAAGCTGTTCCATTAATATTTAATACAATCGGAATAAGTGATGGGATTTCCATGGGAACTAATGGTATGAAATACTCTCTTCCATCAAGAGATATAATTGCAGATTCAATTGAATCAGTAGTTAATGGAATGTCATATGATTCATTAATCAGTGTTGTTGGATGTGATAAAAATATGCCAGGTGCATTAATGGCTATGATAAGATTAAATAGACCTTCAATACTTGTGTATGGTGGAACGATAGCAGCAGGTTGTTACAAAGGAAAAAAATTGGATGTTGTATCTGCTTTTGAAGCCTGGGGTGAGAAAGTATCAGGAAAATTATCTAATAAAGATTATGATGAAATTATAAGCAATGCATGTCCGGGACCAGGGGCATGTGGAGGAATGTACACAGCTAATACGATGTCGTCAGCAATTGAGGCAATGGGAATGGCACTTCCATATAATTCCTCAAATCCAGCAATTAGTAGAGATAAATTAAATGAGAAAGAAACTATATCTAAATCGATAATTAATCTTATAAAAAAGGATATTAAGCCTAGTGATATAATAACTAAAAAATCAATTGAAAATGCTGTTCGCTTAATAACATTATTAGGTGGATCTACTAACGCTGTTTTACATATTCTTGCGATATGCAAAACTGCAAATATTGATTTTAATATAGATGATTTTCAAAAAATCTCAGAAGAAACACCATTTTTGGCTAACTTAAAACCAAGTGGAAAATATCTTATGGAAGATTTACACAATATTGGTGGAATTCCCTCTGTAATGAAATTCATGCTACAGAATAATATGCTTCATAATGATTGTATGACAGTTACTGGAAAAACAATTGAAGAAAATTTAAAAACTATTGAATCCATAAACTTTGATCAAGATATAATTAGACCCTTAGACAATCCTATTAAATCTTCTGGACACATAAGAATTTTGTATGGGAATATTGCTTCAGAAGGTTCAGTTGCCAAAATAACAGGAAAAGAAGGTTTAATTTTTAAAGGAAATGCTAAAGTATTTAANTCGGAAAATGAAGCTAATCATGCAATAAAGAATAATAAAATTTCAAAAGGTGATGTAATTGTAATTAGGTACGAGGGACCAAAAGGTGGTCCTGGGATGCCTGAAATGTTGAAGCCAACATCAGCAATAATGGGTGCAGGTCTAGGAAATGACGTTGCATTGATTACTGATGGAAGATTCTCAGGTGGCACTCATGGCTTTGTTGTTGGACATATTTCACCTGAGGCAGCTGAAGGTGGATTAATTTCATTAATTGAAGATGGAGATGAAATAATTATTGATGCTGTAAAAAATGAGATTAATGTTAATGTTTCGCAGGAAAAATTAGATTTAAGAAAAAAATCATGGATAAAACCTGATTTAAAATTTAAATCAGGTATTTTGTACAAGTATTCAAAGCTTGTATCAAGTGCGTCAAAAGGATGTGTAACAGATTAATATTTAAGTTGTGAAGAATATTTCAGGAGCAGAGGCAGTAATTCATTGTTTGTTAGAAGAAGGAGTTGATATTCTTTTTGGATATCCTGGAGGTGCAATCATGCCCGTATATGATGAACTTTACAAGTTTGAAAATAAAATTAACCATATTTTGGTGCGTCATGAACAAGGAGCAACACATGCAGCTCAAGGTTATGCAAGATCATCTGGTAAGGTGGGTGTAGCAATTGCCACNTCTGGTCCAGGAGCGACAAATCTAGTAACAGGGATTGCTGATGCGCAAATTGATTCTACTCCCATGGTATGTATTACTGGTCAAGTTGCATCATCTTTATTGGGTTCTGATGCATTTCAGGAAACGGATATCATTGGAATATCAACACCAGTGACCAAATGGAATTATCAAATAACAAAAGCCTCAGAAATATCAGAGATTTTTGCAAAAGCATTTTATATTGCAAAATCTGGAAGACCTGGTCCAGTTCTCATAGATATTACAAAAGATGCTCAGTTTGAAATATTAAAAACTTTTGAATATAAAAAGTGTAAAAAAATCAGAAGTTATTCTTCTGTTCCAGCAATGGATAATAAATCTCTTAAAAATGCAGCTGACATTATAAATAATGCTAAGAAGCCTTTTGTTGTATGGGGACAAGGGGTAATTCTTGGAAATGCTGAAAATGAATTTAAAGCTTTTCTTGAAAAATCTGGAATACCTGCTGCTTGGACTATTCTTGGTTTGTCTGCACTTCCCACAGATCATCCATTGAATGTAGGAATGGTTGGAATGCATGGAAATTATGGCCCGAATAAGTTAACTAATGAATGTGATGTTTTAATTGCAATAGGCATGAGATTTGACGATAGGGTTACAGGAAGTTTAAATACGTATGCAAAACAAGCAAAGATTATTCATTTTGAAATTGATCCTGCTGAAGTAAATAAAAATGTCAAAGTTGATGTTGCTGTTTTAGGTGATGTCAAAGAAACAATTAAAGAAATTTTACCTCTTATAAAATCAAAAAATCATGACAAATGGATTGATGAATTTCATAATTATTATAAAATTGAATATGACAAGGTAATTGATAATGAATACAATAAGAAAAAAGGTGGTCTATCAATGGCTGAAGTAATTAAATCGATAAACAATAATACAGAAGGAGAATCTATTTTAGTTACAGATGTAGGTCAGCATCAAATGGTTGCATGCAGATATACAAAGTTTAAATTAAGTAAGTCAAACATAACTTCGGGTGGACTTGGGACAATGGGCTTTGCATTACCAGCAGCGTTAGGTGCAAAAATCGGTGACCCAAAAAGAGAAGTTATTGCTGTAATTGGAGATGGTGGCTTTCAAATGACCATTCAAGAGTTAGGAACAATTTTTCAAACCAAAGCAGCTGTAAAAATTGTTATTTTAAATAATAATTTTTTGGGCATGGTTAGACAATGGCAACAATTATTTTTTGACAAAAGATATGCATCTACTGAAATGATTAATCCTGATTTTGTTGCAATATCCAAAGGATATTTTATTGAATCTAGCAAGGTCTCTGAAAGAAATAAATTAGATGATGAGGTTAAAAAAATGATTAATCATAATGGACCTTATTTACTAGAGGTAATGATTGAAAAGGAAGAAAATGTTTTTCCCATGATTCCATCAGGATCATCAGTGTCAGATATTAGGCTGGAATAATGAAAAAAAGAAATTATACAATATCAATATATACTGAAAATAATGTAGGATTATTGAATAGGATATCCGCTATATTTCTTAAAAGACATATCAATATAAGAAGTGTAACATCATCAGAGTCTGAAATTCCAAATATTTATAGGTTCATAATTGTTGTTAAAGTTGATGGTGAACAAATAATTAAGTTAGTTAAGCAAATCGAAAAACAAATTGAAGTTATAGCAGCATTTTATCATACTGATGAAGAAACAATTTATCTTGAAACAGCTCTGTATAAAGTTAATTCTAAATCACTTTTTGAGGAGAGACAAATTCAAAATATAATTAAAAAAAGCAGAGCTAATATAGTTACTGTAAAGCCAGAGTATTTCGTAATTGAAAAAACCGGATGGAGAGAAGAAACAGAGGATTTATACCACAAACTTAAGAAGTATGGGTTACTACAATTTGTTAGATCAGGAAGAATTTCAGTTTCAAAAAGCTCAATGGAAATTTCAAAACATTTAAAAAATAACGAAAATGAGTAATTATTTTAATTCATTATCTGAAAAAGATAAACTAAATCAATTAGGTAAATGTAGGTTCATGAAATCTGAAGAATTTTCAGATGGAGTAAATATTTTAATTGATAAAAAAATTGTGATTATAGGCTGTGGTGCCCAAGGCTTAAATCAAGGTTTAAATATGAGAGATTCAGGTTTGAATATTTCGTACGTTTTAAGACAATCTTCAATTGATAACAAAAAAGAGTCTTTTAAAAATGCATCATCAAATAATTTTAAAGTCGGAACATTTGATGAATTAATACCCCAGGCAGATATTGTAATCAACCTTACACCTGATAAAAATCATAGTCAAGTTGTCAATCAAGCAATGCCACTAATGAAAGAAAACTCCGTACTTTCTTATTCACATGGATTTAATATTGTTGAGGAAGGAATTAAAATAAGAAAGGACATTACAGTCATTATGGTTGCTCCAAAATGTCCAGGAACCGAAGTGAGAGAAGAATATTTAAGAGGTTTTGGTGTTCCAACCCTAATAGCTGTCCATCCTGAGAATGATCCACATGGTGAAGGTCTTGATTATGCAAAAGCATATGCTGTTGCAACTGGAGGTCATAAAGCTGGTGTACTAGAATCATCTTTTGTAGCAGAGGTTAAATCAGATCTAATGGGAGAACAAACAATATTATGTGGTGTTTTACAATCTGGATCAATATTATGCTATAATAAAATGATTGATTTAGGATATGACAGTGGTTTTGCAGCAAAATTAATTCAGTATGGATGGGAAACAATTACAGAAGAACTGAAACATAATGGAATTTCAGGAATGATTAAAAGACTAGATAATGAATCTAGATATTTAGTTCATAAATTGTCAGAAGAATTGAAAACAATAATGACACCATTATTTGAAACTCATATGAAAAATATTCTGACTGGAAGTTTCTCACAAGAAATGATGATTGATTGGAAAAATAATGATAAAAACCTTCTTAAGTGGAGAGAAGAAACTGGATTAACAAATTTTGAAAAAGCATCTCCAATTGAAGAAATTATTGAAAATCAAGATTATTTCAACAAGGGAATACTTATGATTTCTTTTGTTAAATCAGGTGTAGAGCTTGCTTTTGAGACAATGGTTAATAACGGAATAATTGATGAATCTGCGTATTATGAATCTTTACATGAACTCCCTTTGATTGCAAATCTTGTTGCTAGGAAAAAATTGTATGAAATGAATAGAATAATTTCTGATACAGCAGAATATGGTTGTTACTTATTTAATCAATCATGTTTACCTTTATTAGCTGATTTTATGACTAAAATTAATAAAAACCATATTGGATCAAATCCTAGTGGTATAGAAATTGATGAAAGTTATTTAATAAAAAATGACAACAAAACATTTTCTCATGATATTGAAAAAATTGGCTTAATATTGAGGAAAAACATGAGCAATATGAAAAAATTGAAATAAAATGAAAACAAATATTCCTGAAAAATTTCAACTTAAATTACCTATTCATCATAACACATTCTTAATTGATGGAAAAATTGGTAATTGGAATGGAGAATTTACCGAGGTGGTAAGTACACTTTTTTCTAACTCTGAAAATGATAAATATACAGTCTTAGGTGATTCTCCAAAGATGGACGAAAAACATGCATTATTAGCTCTTGATGCTGCTGATAAAGCATATGCTAATGGAACAGGGGAGTGGCCAACAATGAAAGTATATGAAAGAATTAATTGTATGCAAAAATTTGTTGATTTAATGATTTTACAGAGAGATGAGGTTGTAAAATTATTGATGTGGGAAATTGGAAAAAATCTTAAGGACTCAGAAAAGGAATTTGACAGGACAGTTGAATATATTATTGAAACAATTAAGGAGTATAAGAAAATAGATAGAGACGGGGCGAACTTTCAAAATAATTCAGGTGTTAGAGCTCTGATTAGAAGAGGCCCTCTAGGTGTTGTATTATGTCTTGGACCATATAATTATCCATTAAACGAAACTTTTGCATTACTTATTCCTGCAATAATAATGGGAAATACAGCTATTTTTAAACCTGCTAAACACGGAGTATTATTAATTGCTCCTTTATTAGAAGCCTTTCAAAAATCATTTCCACCAGGTGTGGTTAATATCATTTTCGGAAGGGGAAGAGAAATTGCATCACCAATCATGAAGTCAGGAAAAATAAATGTTTTAGCTCTAATAGGACATAGCTCATCAGCAATTTCATTACAAGATCTTCATCCACAAAAAAATAGATTAAGACTAGTATTAGGATTAGAAGCAAAAAATCCTGCTATTATATTAGACGATGCTGATCTTGAGCTTTCTGTTGATGAATGTATTTCAGGATCTCTTTCTTATAATGGGCAAAGATGCACAGCCATTAAAATCATTTATGTTCATGAAAACATAAAAGATAAGTTTTTAAAGAAGTTTTGTGAAAAAGTTGATTCATTAAAATTAGGTTTACCTTGGGATAATACACTATTAACTCCTCTTCCTGAACCTAATAAGCCAAAATATATTAGTGATTTAATTGATGATGCAACACAAAAAGGTGCCAAAATAATTAATAAAAATGGAGGAAAGAAATTTAAGAATTTTGTATTTCCTGCTGTTTTATATCCAGTGAATGATAAAATGAATGTTTATAAAGACGAACAGTTTGGACCTGTTATCCCTGTAATTTCATTTAAAGACATTAAAACACCAATAAATTATATGGCAAAATCTAATTATGGACAACAAGTAAGTTTGTTTGGGAATTCAGAAGAAAAGCTAGGTCCTATAATAGACTCTCTTGTAAATTTAGTATGTAGAGTTAATCTCAATAGCTCATGTCAACGTGGTCCAGATATATATCCTTTCACTGGAAGAAAAGATTCTGCTGTTGCAACCCTAAGTGTACATGATGCTTTAAGATCATTTTCAATAAGAACATTTGTTGCTTCAAAAGATAATCCAACAAATAAAAATATTTTAAGAAAACTAATTGATAATAAAAAATCGAATTTTATAAGGACAGATTATTATCTCTAATTAGTTTAGCATAATTGGCATAACTAGCATTGTAATCTCTTCATTACTATCCTTTTCATGAAGAGGAGATATTAGTCCGGCTCTATTAGGTGAAGATAATTCAATTTGAACTATTTCTGAGGACAGGTTATTAAGCATTTCAACTATAAATCTAGAATTAAAACCAATAGCAATATCATCACCATTATAATTGCATTCTAACGTTTCCTCAGCCTTATTATTAAAATCTAAATCCTCAGCTGATATTTTAAGGAGATTGCCTTTGATTTCAAATTTTACTTGATTGGTTGTCTTACTAGAAAAAATACTTGCTCTTTTAGTTGAGTTAAGCAACTGTAACCTATCAATTTCTAAAACATTTGGATTTTCTTTTGGAATTACAGCCTCATAGTTAGGAAATTTACCATCGATTAATCTACAGATCATCGTAAAGGTTGAAAAACTAAAAATTGCATTAGTATTATTATATAAAACTCTAACGTCTTCTTTTTTATCTGGCAATATTGATTTGAGGATATTTAGAGGTTTATTAGGAACTATAAACTCTATTGCATTATCAGAGTTGATATCATTTCTTACATATTTTACAAGTTTATGGGCATCAGTTGCTACAAAACATGATTTATCGTTTGATACTTGAAAAAAAACACCAGACATTACTGGTCTTAAATCATCATTTCCAGAGGCAAAAATTGTGGAATTTATAACATTCAATAATACTTTAGAACTAAATGAAATTTCTTTAGCATCTTCAATTATCAGAGATTTTGGAAATTCATCACCATCCATATAGGATAAAGCATATTTTCCATTATTAGAATTAATTTCCAATATATTATCATTCATTGAAAATGTTAAAGGTTGATCTGGTAATGATTTTAAAATATCAATTAGCAACTTTGCAGGTACAGCAATTTTGACATTAATTGATGATTCAATCAATATCTTAGATGACAATGAAGTCTCAAGATCAGATGAAGTAATTGTGAGGTCACTTTCTTTAATATCAAACAAAAAGTTGTCTAATATTGGCAAAGTATTGTTGGTATTTAATATAGATCCTAAAATCTGTAAATTTCTTAATAGTTCTGAGGATGAGATAATAAATTTCATATTATTTAAAGATATCGTAAATGAAGAAAAATATAAAATTTATTTATTAACATTTTAATCATTAAATAAGATAGAAATAACATCACCATAACCCAGACCAAAAAGTGAACTTGCTCCTCCGCTAGTTTTTGGATTACTCTTGTAAATTGATAATTCTAAGAAATCTGATGAATTAAAAAGAGCTATTTTTTTTCCATCTTCCTCACGGTACTTTTTTTCTTTGTTAAAATTAATTGACTCAGAGTAGGAGGAGAATATTTGTTTGAATTTTATGTTTCTAGCATTTATAACAAAACTTCTATTTGCCTGAAATTTTTCAAAAAAATCTTTTGTAATATTTGTTATTACATTGCCATAGTTATCAATGTAAATCACATTACATATTAATTCATTATTAGATTTTATGATTGGCTTAAGCTCTGTTAGCTCTTTAATTTCAAATATTTCGGTTCCAATTACATTTAATTGTCCGCCACGTTGTAAATGTGCTGCAACTTTAACAAAATTATTAATGGTATTAGCAGAATGTAAGCCTATGTTAATTTTAAAAATTTTTGATGGTTTAATTGTTGATGATATTAATGAAATTATTCCATTATCAGCACAAATAAAAAAGTGTTCATCCATTTCTATGACAATATGAGATTGATCGGGTGTTTGTTCAGAATCAATATCAACAATGTGAATTGATCCTCTTGGAAAATTTGAATAAGCGTTTTTAATGACATATGCAGCCTCAATCAAATTAAAAGGAGATATCTCATGAGATATATCAATGATCTTAGGATTTTCTAATTCAACGTTTAATAATCCTTTAATTTTTGAAACATGGAAGTCTTTAATTCCAAAATCAGTTGTTAAAGTAATTATTGACATTTTTTAAGCTTAGGGTAACATTTTAATTTATAAATTTACTTAAATAAATTATCATTTTTATTTGGAAAAATTTGAATATTACATCAAGGAACTACATCCTTCTGATTTCTTTGATGCTGAAGTTGATGTATTAAAAATTCTAAAGAAGGCATTCACAGACACCAAAATTAGAGCTAAAGCTGATAAGATATTGATTGAGGGGGAAAGCTCTAAAATTTTAAATATTTGTGTCATCTTAGATTCAATCATATATTTTCTTAAAAATAATGATGAATTAAGCGAGTCCTCTGTTAATGAAATTATTAAGGGAAACGGTGATAAACTACTAAAACCAGAAAATGGTAGGGTTATACTTTATGGAACAAATAAAAAGAAAATTAAAGCTCACACGCTTAATCAAATAAAAATTCTAGAAGCTTTTGAAAAAAATGATATGGTATTTGCAATTGGACCAGCTGGAACAGGAAAAACGTATACTGGTGTTGCGGTCGCAGTAAAAGCTTTAAAAAATAAAGATGTTAAAAGAATAATTCTAACACGACCAGCGGTTGAAGCTGGAGAAAATCTTGGATTTTTACCTGGAGATTTAAAAGATAAATTAGATCCCTACATGCAGCCACTTTACGATGCACTCAAGGATATGATACCAGTACAAAAACTTGATGATTATATAAAAAGAGAAATTATTGAGATTGCACCCCTAGCTTACATGAGAGGTAGAACATTAGATAATGCTTTTGTAATACTAGATGAAGCACAAAACACTACTCAAAATCAAATGAAAATGTTCCTCACTAGAATGGGGAAAAAAGCGAAGTTTATGATAACTGGGGATACTGGTCAGATAGATCTTCCAAAGACTGCAAAATCAGGTTTAAAAGAGGCAAATTTAATTCTACAATCAATAGAAGGTATAGAAATAATATATTTGGATGGGAGTGATGTGATTAGGCATAAATTAGTTAGAAACATAATTGATGCATATAACTTAGTAAAATCAAAATAATGAGTATTGTATTAAATAAATCAGATTTTCTTTTTAAAAATCAATTATCCAAATATGAAGGAAAAGTACGTGAAGTTTACACTTTAAAAAATGATATTATGATCATGATAGCTAGTGATAGAATTTCTGCATTTGATGTTGTTATGCCACGCGGAATTACTTTTAAAGGACAAGTTCTCAATCAAATTGCTGTTGAAATGTTAAANAGAACTAAAGATATAGTTCAAAATTGGTTAATTGAAAATCCAGATCCAAATGTTTCTATAGGAAAAAAATGTGACCCTCTTAAGGTTGAAATGGTAGTCAGAGGTTATCTTTCAGGTCATGCCTACAGAGAATATAAAGCAGGGAAAAGAAATTTATGTGGTAATAAAATTCCAAATGGCTTGAAGGAAAATGAAAAATTTGAAAATCCCATAATTACCCCAACCACTAAAGCTGATAAAGGTTTACACGATCAAGACATTGATCCTGTTGACATAATTAAACAGAATATTGTAAGTAAAAGTGATTATGAAAAAATTCATCAAATTTCCTTAGATCTTTACAAAAGAGGATCTAAAATTGCAAATGATAATGGGTTGATATTAGTTGATACCAAATATGAATTTGGATATGATTCAAATGGTGATATAACTCTAATTGATGAAATTCACACACCAGATTCCTCTAGATATTTTTATTTAAATACCTATGATGAATTATTTAATAAAAATCAAAAGCAAAAACAACTTTCAAAAGAGTTCTTTAGAGAATGGCTTATGAAAAATAATTTTAGAGGACTAGAGGGTCAAACTATTCCTGAAATTAGTGATGATGTCGTTGAAATGGTTTCAAGTAGGTATATTGAGTTGTATGAAAAACTTTTAGGCGAAAAATTTATCAAACCAAAAAGTAATAACGTATTAAATAGGATTAAAGAAAACCTAAAAGACTATCTTTTCTAGTTTTTTTATATTCTCACTAACACCAATACCAGAATCAAGCCATATATGTTCATCATTATTATTTAACCACGTAAACTGTTTTTTTGCAAATCTCCTTGAATTCTTTTTGATTTCTTCTATTGCTTGATCAATTTTAAATAAACCATCAAAATGGTTAAATAATTCTTTGTATCCGATTGTGTTTAGAGGATTTAAATTTTTGTACTTGTATAGGTCTTTAGCCTCTTCGATTAAGCCCATATTTACCATATTATTAACACGTTTATTGATCTTGCTATATAATTCATCTCTTTCCAAAGTCAAACAAATTGAAGTATGATTGTATTTCTTTTCATCAAATCCATTTAAATAGGATGAAAAAGGTTTGTTTGTGTGTTTACAAACCTCGATTGCTCTAATTAATCTTCTATGATTATTTAGATCTACAATATCATAATATTTTGGGTCCAATTCTTTTAATAATTTTCTGAGATAATCAATGCCTTTGTTATCAAATTCAGTATTTAGGGCATGTCTTACTTCGTTTGGAATTTCTGGAACATTATTAATTCCATAAATAATAGATTTTAAATATAGAAATGAACCTCCAACTAAAATTATATACTTGTTTTTCTTAAAAAGTTCATTTATGAGCTTTTTTGCATCAATAGAAAATTGATTAATATTATAAGAATCATGGATAGACTTGTGTTGAACAAAATGATGCTTAACTTGAATAAGCTCGTTTTTTTTTGGAACAGCTGTTCCTATTGACATCTCTCTATAGAATTGTCTGGAATCAAATGATATAATTTCACAATTAATTTTTTTAGCTAAATCAATTGAGANCTTAGTCTTTCCGACGGCTGTTGGGCCTGAAATACTGATTAATTTATTCACTTATTAAGAATTTTGAAAAGCTCAANTGTAGCAAAGGCGTCATCATAAGCCCTGTGGTGATTCTTCANCTTNATATTAAAGNAATTACACAAGTAATTTAAATTATAATACTTAAGATCATTATATTTCTCTTTGGACATTTTTATTGTACAAATAGTTTCAGAGGAGAATTTAATATTGCATGTTTCAAGTTCGTTTTTTAAAATTCTATAGTCATATTCGACATTATGTCCAACAATAATTTTATTGCTTACCAAATTCGAAATTAGTTCAGCATAATCTTTAAAAGTTTTTTTATCCACTAAATCACTGTTTTTAATTCCTGTTAATTTTTGAACAAAATAATCAACTTTAACATTTGGCTTTATAAGTGTGGTAAATGTGTCAATAATATTTTTACCATCATAGATAATTATTGCAATTTCAATAATTTTCTCCTCATTATATTTACCCCCACTTGTTTCTGTATCAATTATAGCATACATTTTAATTTCTTTTACCAAAAATTACACTTCCTAATCTNAACATATTNGACTTGTTTTTTAAAGCAATCATATAATCACCACTCATACCCATTGATAATATCGAAAAATTTGTTTGCTGTCTATATTTTAGATAGAATTTTTTTAATTTTTTAAATTCATCATCAATGACATTTTCATCATTTGTAAATGTTGCCATACCCATTAAACCTTTAACCTCTGTAAACTCATATTCATCTAAAATTCTATTTTTTATTAAATGCTCAATTTCATCAAAACTAAAACCATACTTAGAGTTATCATTTGATATCTTAATCTGAATTAAAATATTTACTTTTCTATTTATTTTTTTAGCTTCATCATTAATTTTATTTAGCAATCTAAGAGAATCAACTGAATGTATAAGATGAATGAAAGGTATAATTTGCCTCACTTTATTTCTTTGCAGATGACCAATCATGTGCCAATTAATTTCCTTAGGTAAAACACCATGCTTATTTACTAATTCCTGTACTTTATTTTCTCCAAAATCAACATGACCGATATCATATAAACTTTTAATTTGCTCAATTGGCTTTGTTTTGGACACAGCAACAAGTATAATATCTTCGTTTAGTGTATTCTTTATTTTTTCTAATCTATTCTGAATCAATTTTTCTAAGTATTATAAAAGCTAGCTCTAAAGCCATCTTTCCAGTCTCAAAGGTTACTTTTGGCTTTAATTTATTATTAATTGCGTATGCGAAATCATTATGTTCTTCAATGATCGAGTTTTTTGATAGATTTTCCAATGATTTAATTTTTATCTCTTTTTCAACACCATCAGAATTATGTATTGTCATTGCATACTTATCATTATTATCATAATCAACAATACTAACAATTTCGGATTTACTTTTATCAAAATCAATTGAAACATATGAGTCACTTTGAAAGATCCTCATCTTTCTCATTTTCTTTAATGAAATTCTACTTGCTGTTAGATTTGCAACACAGCCATTTTCAAACTCAATTCTTGCGTTTGCTATGTCAGGACTTGAACTTATAATTTTTGTTCCATTCGCAGAAACATTTGATACCTTTGATTTTACAATAGANAGTATAATATCNATATCGTGAATCATTAAATCAAGAATAACAGAAACATCAGTTCCTCGAGCTGGATAATTTGACAATCTATGTGCTTCAATAAACATAGGGTTTAAAAGATTTTCAACCTCAGTAAAAGCCCCATTAAATCTTTCGACATGTCCAACTTGACCAACAAGATTATTATCTTTAGCTAGTTGTACTAACTCATTAGCTTCTTTTACATTTGTAGTTATTGGTTTCTCTATAAATACATGAATATTATTCTTAAGAAAAAAAGTAGCTATCTCATGGTGATGTATTGTTGGAGTGGAAATAATTACAGCTTGAACATTTTCCGATAAATCTTCAAGACTTTTAAAAGATTTGACTTGATATTTCTTTNAAATTAAATCTGATTTTTCCTGATTTGTTTCATAAAATCCTATTAAATCAAAATTAATTGAAGATAATATTAATTTTAAATGAATTTCACCCAAATGACCAACACCAACAATTCCAACTTTAATCATATTTTCAAATTTACATATATTTAATTTCCTTTTAAAGTAACATAAATATTGTACGATTCTATAAAACAAAAAGGAAAGAGAAAAAGATTAGTTGAAAAACTTGTTTCTAAAGGAATTAGAGACAAGCGAGTTCTTGAGGCGATTCTAAATATTCCAAGACATTTTTTTATGGACAAGGATTTTCAGGATTATGCATATGATGACAAAGCTTTTCCAATATCAAATAATCAAACAATTTCACAACCATATACAGTTGCATTTCAAACGCAGTCATTAGATATCAATCCTGGTGATAAAGTTCTAGAAATAGGTACTGGCTCTGGATATCAAACTTCAATTTTAATTTATATGAAATCAAGAGTTTACACATTAGAAAGAATCTTTGATCTTCATAGAATGGCAAAAACAACTTTATCTAAATTAAAAATGCATCCAGAGAAAATAAAATGGTCTGATGGTTATTTAGGATTAAGTGAAAATGCACCATTTGATAAAATCTTAGTTACTGCGGGTTGTCCTAATATACCGACTGAACTTTTAAATCAATTAAGTATTAATGGAAAAATGATTATCCCTGTTGGATTGGACGATCAAGAAATGTGTTTAGTAAAAAAAGTGGGTAATAACGATTATAGTAAAAAGACTCTTGGAAAATTTAACTTTGTTCCAATGTTAAAAGATAAAATTTAATTTTTTTTCATTATTCTGCCAATTTTAACTTTAGCCTCTCTTTGCTTTATTGACTGACGCTTATCATAATTCTTCTTTCCCTTTGAAATACCAATTTGAATTTTAGCAAATCCATTTTGTGAAAGAAAAATTTTAAGAGGAATAATTGTCAAGCCTGGAGCCATTGATTCTTTTTTGATTTTATTTAATTCTCTTTTGTTTAATAATAACTTTACCGTATTATTCTTGTTATTAGAAATAGCATTCTCAAAATTTATATTATATAAAAACAATTCATTTAAATCAAATGAACAATAAGCATAATCAATATTCACTTTTTTTGATCGAATTGATTTAATTTGTAAACCTGTTAAAACCATGCCAGCAACATATTTTTTTTGAACATGGTACTTAAAACTAGCTTTTTTGTTTTGTATGTTAATATTCTCTTGCACCAAGCAAAGTTAATAAGTATCTTTATATAAAATATTACTACCTGATGAGTAACACCAAAAAAATTTTTGATTTAATAAAAAAAGAGGAGCAAAGACAGCTTTCTGGAATTGAATTGATTGCTTCTGAAAATTTTACAAGTCCTGACGTTATGAGCGCCTGTGGCTCAGTATTAACAAATAAGTATGCAGAAGGCTATCCTGGAAAAAGGTATTATGGAGGATGTGAAGTTGTTGATGAGATTGAAAACATTGCAATTGAAAAAGCAAAAGCATTGTTTGGAGCTGAGTATGCTAATGTTCAGCCCCACTCAGGAAGCCAAGCCAATGCAGCCGTTTTTCATGCTTTTTTGCAACCAGGTGATAAATTATTAGGTTTTGATCTCGCACATGGTGGACATTTAACTCATGGGTCAAGCGTAAATTTTTCCGGTACTTTTTATAAAACATCATTTTATGGAGTAGAGAAAGAAACTGGACTCCTTAACTATGATAAAATAAATGATGTTGCAAAAAAAGAACAGCCAAACATGATAATAGCAGGAGCATCAGCGTACTCAAGAGATATGGATTTTAAAAAATTCAGAGAAATTGCTGACTCAGTTGGTGCTTTTTTATTAGCTGATATTTCACATCCATCAGGTTTAATTGCTAAAGGTTTATTAAATAGTCCTATTCCACATTGTCATGTAGTAACAACAACTACTCATAAAACTCTCAGAGGACCAAGAGGAGGTCTAATTTTAATTGGAAAAGATTTTGAAAACCCATTTGGCAAAAAATTTAAAAGTGGAAAATTAAAGATGATGTCAAATCTTGTTGATCTAGCTGTATTTCCTGGAAATCAGGGTGGACCGCTCGAACACATTATTGGTGCAAAAGGTATTGCATTCGGTGAAGCTTTACAGGATTCGTTTTTAAACTACATTAATCAAGTTAAAATAAATGCAGATTCAATGTCAAAAGAGCTGGTCAAAAGAGGATATAATATTATTTCTAATGGAACAGACAATCATATGATGCTTATAGATTTGAGAAATAAAAATATTACTGGAAAAGATGCTGAAAAAGCATTGGTTTTAGCTGATATTACTGCAAATAAGAATATGGTTCCTTTTGATGATAAATCTCCTTTTGTAACTTCAGGTATTAGGTTCGGAACACCAGCAATAACAACCAGGGGATTAAAGGAGAAAGACATGGAAAAAATTGTTGAATTAATTGATAGTGTTATAATTAATTATAACGATACAGAAATGATAAAAAAAATAAAAAATGAGGTTAATGAGTTTATGTCTAGTAGACCTCTTTTTATTGCTTAAAGATTTCAATCTCAAATATTTTGTCCCACTTTTTTCCCGTAACAAAAAAGGTTTTTCTGTCTTTGTTGTAAGCTATCCCATTTATAACATCAAGTTCAGTATGTTGTTTTACCCTATCTCTCAAACCTTTAAAATTAATAACACCATTTACAGCACCTGTATCCTTATCAATAATTAAACCTATATCATTATTGAGTTGGTAACTATTTGCAAAAATTTTGTTATCAACAATCTCTAATTCATTTATATCTTTAATTTTTTTATTGTTAGTTACAACTTCAATAAAATCAATTTCCTCATATGTTTCTGAGTCTAAAATCCATATTCTTTCAGTTCCATCAGATTTAAATATACTTTTACCATCATTTGCTAAACCCCATCCCTCAATACTATCTTCATAATCAAAAGAACCTAACATTTCTAGAGAATTCAAATCATAGATAAAACCAATTTTATTTTTCCATGTTAGTTGTAAAATTTTATTATTAATTATAGTCAGTCCCTCACCAAAATACTGATTATCTAAAAATCTTTTTTCTAAAACTTTATTATTGAAGACATCAAGTTTTTGTAGTGAGGAAAAACCATTTAAACCTGTCGATTCATATAAAAAACCATTATGAAATTCTAGACCTTGTGTATAGGATGAAATATCGTGAAAATACTCATTGATAATTTTGTATGAATAGAGACTAGGGGGAGTTGAGGTGTAAACATCTATTTTTTTTGATACTGTGAAATTAGATTTTGAATTAATAATTTCAGCCACTATCTCATTTGTTCCTAGTTTAGCGCTCTTCAAATTTATATTTGACTCGATAGGCTTATCATTTAAAAAAAAATTTACTGAGGATTCACCTTCACTGATAGCTTCATTTAATGAAAGTTTAATGTTAGAATTTTTAGTTAGAATTTCATCATTAGAGTCAACAATAATCTTGTAATCTATGTGATTTTGACCACATGAAAAAAAAAGAATTGAAAGGAAAATTATCAGTCTCATAATTAGATTTGATAAAATTAAATAATATTAAACATTTATTAAAACATAACTATATTTGTATTGGGCAGGGCTTATGCAACCAGCTCCCATTGAATCCCCCAGGGTGGGAACGCAGCAAGGGTAAATGGTCGTAGCGGTGTGATATAAGTTACTTGCCCTTTTTTTATGACAAAAATTGTTTTAATTACAGGCGCATCTTCAGGAATCGGTAAGACAATAGGTGAGTATTTAATCCAGAAAAATTATAAAGTTTACGGAACATCAAGAAATCCAACTAACTATAAAAACAGTACTATCAATTTGATTAAGTCAAACATTAATATCAAAAATGATATTTCTGAATGTCTAAATTATGTTTTTAACAAAGAAGGTAGAATAGATATATTAATTAATAATGCTGGTATTGGATTCACTGGACCAATTGAAGAATCAAGCTTATCAGATGTAGAAAGTTTGTTTAAAACAAATTTTTTTGGCCCCCTTGAAATGATAAAACAGGTTTTACCAATTATGAGAAAGAATGGGGGAGGATTAATAATAAATATAACATCNATAGCTGCATACATAGGATTACCCTTTAGAGGAATTTATTGTGCATCAAAAAGTGCATTAGAAATTATAACAGAATCTGTGCGAATGGAAGTTAAAGATTTTAATATAAATATTGTAAATATTGCTCCTGGTGATTTTAAGACTGATATTGTTAAAAGAAGGATAGATTCATTTAATGATAAAAATTCTTTATACTTCAACAAATACTATAGATTATGGAAAAAAATGAATGATCATGTTGAGAAAGCTGGAAGTGATCCAAAAATGATTGCTGAATTGGTTTATAAAATTATTAACAAGAAAAAACCAAAAATACATTATGTCATAGGTACAAGATTCCAAAAGTTTTCTATAATTTTAAAAAGATTATTACCTGACCTTATTTTTGAAAAAATATTAATTAAATACAACAAACTATAAATGAAATTTTTTGTCGATACTGCTAATCTAAAAGAAATAGAGGAAGCTCAATCTCTTGGAATTCTTGATGGCGTTACAACCAATCCATCCTTAATGGCAAAGGAGGGTATTACTGGAAATGAAAACATAATTAATCATTATAAAAAGATTTGTGAAATTGTAACTGGAGATGTTTCTGCAGAAGTTATTTCAACTGATTTTGATGGTATAGTTAAAGAAGGAAAAGAATTGGCAGCTTTACATGAACAAATTGTAGTAAAAGTTCCAATGATTTCTGAGGGAATCAAAGCAATAAAGTACTTTTCAGAAAATGGAATCAAAACAAATTGTACTCTCATATTCTCCGCAGGTCAAGCATTGTTAGCTGCTAAAGCAGGAGCTACTTATATTTCGCCTTTTATTGGAAGAATTGATGATATTTCCTCCAATGGTATAGAATTGATTTCAGAAATAAGAATGATTTTTGACAACTATGATTTTAAAACTGAAATATTAGCAGCTTCGATCAGAGGTCCAATGCATATTATTGATTGTGCGAAAATTGGTGCTGATGTGGTTACTACACCTCTTAAATCAATTAAAGGTCTATTGAACCACCCTCTAACGGATATTGGTTTAGAAAAATTTCTTGATGATTATAAAAAGGGAAATAAATAACCTATTCTTTCAATTTTTCGTAAAGATTAAATATCTCCTTATTTATTGACTCATTTTTAGAAACTTGAGTGAAGGTTTTTAAAAAAGTTCTATTGATAGAATCATGCTGTTTTTGAAGTAAAAACCCTACAGCATGGAATCTTAGAACTCTTTCCTTTACTAATGTTGAGTTTATAATATCATCAGTTTTAATCAATCTCCTTTGATTAAACTCGACAACAGAATTAAATTTTTTTTCATTTTTAACCTTATTGTAAATATCTAGATATATAAAATCAATATATGGTTTGAAATATCCAAGAAATTTCAAGTTAAAATCGATATTTGAATTATATGGTTTAAATAAAATAAATTGTTCCTCAGGGGAAATATTATTTCGTATAATGAATGAGTGAATTTTTGAAAGATATGGGTATAATATTGCAGAGGATATGATATCCTGACTCAGTATTGATATTTCATTCTCTAATAAATATGTATTGAATGAGTTAAATTGGTCAGTATATAAAGAATCTACTAATCTTTTAAATTCATCGAATTTTAAATTCAAATTTGAATTAATAAAATCCTCATCCTGCTCGCTTCTTAGAAAAACATCCATTAAAAAATTATTTTTTCCAGATCCAGNGCCCGTATAAACTAAAGATTCATCAAAATCCAAAGTATTTAATCTGATTTTTAGGCTATCATCTTTTTCTAAGATTATGTATTGAAACTCAGGGTCATGATAAAAATTAAATAATCCAGAATTTATTGAATCAATAAAAATTTGAAAATTTCCACTAGAATCTATTATACTTTCATCAATTAAAATATCATTTTTATATAAAGAAATTTTATCAGAAGATGGGTTTAAGATTTTTCCTCCAAAAAAAGTGTTTTCATTATTTGTACATGATGTTAAAATAACAATTAGAAGAAAAAACCTTAAAAACATACAATTAAATTAAAAATTATTTATACAAAATGTAAATCGCATGCAACCAAATTATTATTTTTGGCAAAAATTATGATTAGCACTACCAACTTATCTGTTCAGTTTGGAAAAAGAGTACTTTTTGATGAGGTAAATGTAACCTTTAAAAAAGGTAATTGCTATGGAATAATAGGGGCTAACGGATCAGGTAAATCTACTTTTTTAAAAATACTTTCTGGAAAAATTAACCCAAACAGTGGAAATGTTTTTATTGAGCCTAATAGAAGGCTTTCTGTGCTTGAACAAAATCAAAATGAATTCGATGAACATGAAACCTTAAAAACCACTATAATGGGTAACAGAGCTTTGTTTGAGATTAAAAAAGAAATGGATGATTTATATTCAAAATCTGATTTTAATGACGATGATGGTGTCAGAGTGGGTGAATTACAAAATAAATATGAAGAAATGGATGGATGGAATGCTGAAAGTGATGCTGCCTCACTTTTATCACAACTTGGTGTTTCAGAAGATTTACACTACACAAAAATGTCTGAAATTGAGCCTAAAATAAAAGTTAGAGTTCTTTTAGCTCAAGCTTTATTTGGAAATCCTGATATACTAATCATGGATGAACCTACAAATAATCTTGACTTTGAAACCATTAATTGGCTTCAAAATTTTCTTATTAATTACGAAAATACAGTGATTGTTGTATCACACGACAGACATTTTCTAGACTCCGTATGTACGCATATTTCAGATATAGATTTTGGTAAAATATCTCACTACACAGGAAATTATTCTTTTTGGTATCAATCAAGTCAACTTGCTTTAAAGCAAAAAGCTCAACAAAATAAAAAGGCTGAAGAAAAGAAAAAAGAGCTTGAAGACTTTATTGCAAGATTTAGTGCAAACGTNGCAAAGTCTAAACAAGCCACNTCAAGAAAGAAAATGATTGAAAAATTAAATATCGAAGAAATTAGACCGTCATCAAGAAGATATCCAGGAATTATTTTTGANAAAGAAAGGGATTCTGGTGATCAAATTTTAACCATTGAAAATCTAACTATTAACGATGANATNAAAAATNTAAATTTGATTTTAAATAAGGAAGATAAGTTGGTTCTNTTNTCAAAAGATTCAAAAATAACTTCAAATTTTTATCACACNATATTAAATGACAATAANCACAATTCAATTAAATGGGGTAGTACTATCTCTAAATCATTTATACCAAACGATAATGATTCATATTTTGANAAAGATATGAATCTAATTGATTGGCTAAGACAATGGACTAATGATGATGAAGAAAGAAAAGAAGACTACATCAGAGGTTTTTTAGGTAAAATGATTTTTAGTGGAGATGAAGCTTTAAAATCTTGTAAGGTATTATCAGGTGGTGAAAAAGTTAGGTGTATGTTGTCTAAAATGATGATGGAAAAGTCTAATTTTTTACTGTTTGATGACCCAACTAATCATCTTGATTTAGAGACAATAACTGCACTAAATAATTCTTTGATTAAGTTTAAAGGTAATATTATACTAACAACGCAAGACTTTGAATTTGCTAATTCAGTAGGAAATAGGGTTTTTGAAATTGGGACTAAAGGGTATATCGACAAATTAATGAAATTTGGAGACTACTTAAATGATCCCAAGGTGAATGAACAAAGGGATCTAATTTATTGATCTCTTAAAACTGCATTAAATTCCTTAGAAACACTTTTAACAATCTTATCACTAATTCTCTTTATTTGTTTGTCGCTAAGTGTTCCNTCANATGGATTAATAGTAACAGAGANGGAATATGATTTTTTTCCATTTGATTTATCAGGCCTGTATGAGTCACCTAATTTAATATCCCCAATAATATTTGGATCTATTGAGAGAATAGTATTTTTCATTTTAGAAAAAAGTACATCATCCTCAACTAAAAATGANAAATCTCGAACTACTTTGGGATATTTTGAAACAGATTTTACATTAAAGAAATTAGGTTTAATTTTTGAAAATAATAAATCAATATCAATCAATGCAAAAAAAACATTTGATTTAATTCCAAAATCCTTTAGCTTCTCAGATGAAACTGATCGGATTTCCGCAATAGTTGAATCACCGTTTTTTAAGGTTAATCTATCATTATTTAAGTGTTCTGAATATGATATTTTAAACAATTCAAGAATATTTAGAACAACATTTTTTAAATAAAAAATCTGTGCTGGGAATGATTTATTTGACCATGATTTTTCAACTATATCTCCATTAATAGCTATACCGAGTCTTTTACTTTCAGTATAACTATTTAATTTATAACCATATACAGACCCAAATTCGTAAAAATTATTTTTTACGGACTTTCTATTAATGTTGTATGAAATAGCCTTTAAAAAACCATCTAACAAGTTTGTTCTCATAATTGAAATATCGTTGCTTATAGAGTTTTTCAATTTCACTATTTCAGAACTAGAACTATCAGGTTCATTTTGAACAAGCGAGTTATTCATGATTTCATTAAAACTAATTGATGAAAGATAATTTGAAATTAAATTTTGAAACTTATTATTATCATTNTTTATTGTAGACAATGAAAACTTGAGAGTTTCATCATTAGGAATATTATTATATCCATGAATTCTCAAAATTTCTTCAACAACATCACATTCTCTATTCACATCATGTCTATATTTAGGTATTTCAATACCAACAGAAATATCAGTGACATTATTAATTTTAAAATCTAAAAAGTTTAAAATTGATTTAATTTTTAATTTATCAATTTCATATCCTATCAAACTATTGATTTTTTCAAAGTTTAAAACAATATTCTTTTCTTCAATTTTTGATGGATATTCATCAATAATATCACATATTATTTCTCCATCACAGGAATCTTTTATCAATGAGGCAGCTCTTTTTAAAGCATAGTCAACCATTTCAATATCAACACCTCTCTCAAATCTATAGGAGGAGTCTGTATTTATACTATGATTTTTTGAAGTTTTTCTAACTGATATGGGATTAAAATAAGCACTTTCCAGAAAAATTGTTTTAGTTTGATTNTTTACAGAATATTNNTANCCTCCATAAACTCCTGCCAAACACATTGGAATATCACCATCACAAATTACTAAATCATTCTTAGATAACTTTATTTCTTGTTCATCTAAAGTTTTAAAGACTGTTTTATCTTTTAATGTTTTAATTTCAATTCTTCCTGATTTTATTTTATCAAGGTCATATGCATGAAGTGGTTGTCCAAGTTCATGCATTACCAGATTAGTTATATCAACTACATTATTTATAGGTTTAAGGCCAATTGAAATAAGTTTATTTTTGATTTCTTCTGATGATGGTTTGATTTTAATTCCTTTAATTACTAATCCGCAAAATCTATTACACAAACTAGAATCTTTAATGTCAACAATAACACCTGGAGATAATTTAAGGTTTGAATAATTTAAAACAGATGGAAGTATCAACTCATATTTTTTATCATTTCTATATGAAAGAGCTGCAGATAAATCTCTAGCTACACCATAGTGACTTATTGCATCGCAACGATTTGGCGTCAATGCAATTTCAAATATCTTATCTTGATACTTCTTATAAACTTTTGATACTGGATCACCAATTTTATATTTTTTATTTAGTACTATGATACCATCATGACTATCGCCAACTCCTATTTCATCCTCAGCACAAAGCATTCCCTCACTTTCAATTCCTCTGATTTTAGATTTATTAATTTTAAAAGATTCATTTGTAGAAGTAATTAAATTTGTTCCGACAGGAGCAACAACAACCTTTTGACCCTCACTCACATTTGGAGCACCACATACAATTGTAAGATCTTCATTTCCTCCAACATCCACCTTTGTAACTTTTAATCTGTCAGCATTGGGATGTTTTTTAGATTCTTTAACTAATCCAATTAATAATTTCGATAAATCTGTAGAGGGAAATTCATAATCATTTACTTTTTCAACTTCTAATCCAATATCTGTTAATAAATCCGAAACATTATTTACCGAAAGATTAAAATCTAGAAGTTCTTTTAGCCATTTGTATGATATATTCATTTAAGTAAAGATAAAGTAACAATTATAATTTAACCAATTTCATTCCATGATTTATTAATTGGATTATTTAAAATAAAACTTCTAATATTATAGTTTTCATTTAAATTTAGTTTTGGATCTTTTTTAATCAATAAATCAGCTTCATTAGAAACAGAAAATAAAATGCTCTCATCTTCTATTATATCAGCAATTTTAAAATCTAAAACACCACTTTGTTTTGTTCCCAGAACATCGCCTGGCCCCCTCAATCTTAAATCAACTTCAGAAATTTTAAAACCATCATTTGAATTAACCATAGCATCTATTCTTATTTTAGCATCTTCAGAAATCTTATCATTTGTCATTAAAACACAATAACTATCATATTTTCCTCTACCAACTCTCCCTCTCAGCTGATGAAGTTGAGATAAACCAAATCTTTCTGCATTTTCAATTATCATTACAGAAGCATTAGGTACATTTACACCAACCTCAATTACAGTTGTAGAAATAAGAATGTCAATTTTTCCATTTAAAAAATTATTCATTTCTATGTCTTTATTTGATGACCTCATTCTTCCATGCATTACACCAATTGAGTAATTTTCCTTGTCAAACTCTCTTGTTATGCTTTCTAGCCCATCCTCTAAATATTTTAAATCCATTTTTTTTGATTCTTCAATTAATGGATAAACTATGTAAATTTGTCTTCCTTGTTTAATTTGATCTCTAATAAATCCAAAAACTTTTAATCTATTTTTATCTTTTCTATGAACCGTGATAACATCTTTTCTTCCTGGTGGTAGTTCATCAATAATTGATAAATCTAAATCTCCATACAAACTCATTGTAAGGGTTCGAGGAATTGGTGTAGCGGTCATTATTAAAACGTGTGGTGGAGGATTATTCTTTTCCCAAATTTTTGATCTTTGTTTAACTCCAAAACGATGTTGCTCATCAATTACCGCATAACCTAGATTATTAAAAATGACATTTTGTTCAAATATTGCATGAGTTCCAATTAATAAATTAATTGATCCATTCTTTAAATCATTTAGAAGTATTTTTCTATCTGATGATTTTGTAGATCCAGTTAAAACCTTAACAACTAAACCTAAATTTTCAAATTTATCTTTAAAGTTTTTAAAATGTTGAAATGCTAAAATTTCTGTTGGAGCAACAAGACATGATTGATAATTGTTATCAATTGAAATTAAAATAGATAATAATGCAACCACTGTTTTACCTGACCCAACGTCACCCTGTAAAAGTCTTATCATTTGTTGATTTGATGCAAAATCATTTCTAATTTCTTTTAAAACTTTTTTTTGTGGTTTTGTCAATTCAAAGCTTAGATAATTATTATAAAAATTATTAAAATACTCCCCAACATAAGGGAAGTAATAGCCTTTGTTCCTTTTTAATTTATTATGGGATAATTTAAATTTTAGTTGATTAAAAAAAAGCTCCTCAAATTTCAGCCTATACCTTGCTTTTTCTAATAAATCATGATTTTCAGGAAAATGAATATTATGATAAGCTTGGTTTGGTGAAATCAATTTAAATTTCTTGTTTAAATNTTCATTTAGATTTTCATCAAACTTATTNTCTAAAAACACAAAAAGATTTTTTACAATTTTAATCATTGCTTTGTTTGAAATACCGATTGAGGAAAGCTTTTCAGTTGAAGAATAAACAGGTTGTAGTTTTATTGATTTAGATTTAAAATTCTCAACTCTTTCAAATTCAGGGTGTACAAGAGAAGGTAATTTTTCGAACCAACTAATTCTTCCAAAAAGAATATAGTTTTGATTAGTTTTAATTGATTTTTCAACCCAACTTAATCCTTTAAACCATAATACTTTGATGTTTTTTTCACCATCAAANAATTTNGCTTCAATTCCATATCGATTTCTATATTTTTTATAAACAATATTTTTAAAAACACCAGATATTTGTACATATACATCAGAACTATTTATTTCACTTATTTTATAAAATCTTGATCTATCCAAGTATTTGTAGGGGAAGAAGTTTAAAAGGTCGTAACATCTTCTAATACCTAATTCTTCTTTAAATAGTTCAGCGCGCATTTTTCCTACACCCTTGACAAATTCTATTGAAGTATTTAGCTTGGTATTATTCACTTCTCAAATTTAATTTATTAACTTTAAAATAATATTCTACCACAAAATTAAATTGAATAATTATCTAGAAAATCTTAATGAAGAGCAAAAACTTCCAGTTCTTCATAAGGATGGTCCACTCATTGTTATAGCAGGAGCTGGATCCGGTAAAACAAGAGTTTTAACCTACAGGATTATACATTTAATTAATGAAGGTGTTGATCCNTTTAACATACTTGCNCTTACATTTACNAACAAAGCTGCATTGGAGATGAAAAATAGGATTTCTCTAATTACAAGCGAATCAGTTTCTAGAAGTATTTGGATGGGAACATTTCATTCAATTTTTGCAAGAATTTTGAGATCAGAAGCACCACTAATTGGATACCCTACAAATTTTACTATATACGATACATACGACTCTGAAAAGCTTATTTCAAATATTATTAAAGAAAAGAAACTTGATAAAGATACATATAAGGCTAAATCAATAAAAAATAGGATTTCATCACTAAAAAATAATTTTATCACAGTTGAAAATTATTTTAACAATTCAGAGCTAATTGAGGTTGATAAAGCTGCTAAGAGAGATTTATTTGGAGAAATATATCAAGAATATGTAAGAAGATGTTTCAAAGCAAGTGTTATGGATTTTGATGATCTACTTTTGAAAACAAATGAACTTTTGAATAAAAGCCCAGAGACACTCCTTAAATATCAGCAAAAATTTAAGTATATACTCGTTGACGAATATCAAGACACAAATTATTCACAATATTTAATAGTAAAAGCTTTAGCTGATAGACATGAAAATTTATGCGTTGTTGGTGATGACTCACANAGTATTTACAGTTTCAGAGGAGCAAATATTGATAATATTCTAAATTTTAAAAAACATTATCCGAACTCAATCAGCTATAAACTTGAACAAAATTACAGATCNACAAAAAATATAGTTCAAGCAGCAAACTCACTGATAAATCACAATATTTTAAAGTTGGATAAAACAATATGGACAGACAATGATGTAGGTGATAAAATAATTTTGAATAAATCACTCTCTGANTCTGANGAGGGCAGATACGTTTCNTCGAATATATTTGAATTAAAAAATAATTTTCAATTNAATAACTCAAGCTTTGCTGTGCTATATCGAACAAATGCTCAATCAAGATCTATTGAAGATGCCCTGAGGAAGATTAATATTGATTATCAGGTTTTTGGAGGATTATCATTTTATCAAAGAAAAGAGATAAAAGATGTTTTAGCATATTTAAGAATTATAGAAAACACGAATGACGAGGAGAGCTTGAGGAGAATTATTAATTTCCCCCCGAGGGGAATTGGTCAAACAACTTTAGATAAGTTGAATATTCTATCAAATGAGCATAATGTTAGCATGTTTGAAGCAATTTCAATTATCAATAAATCCTCAAAATTATTTAATCAAAGAACGACACAAAAGCTAGAAGATTTTAAGAATTTAATAGAAAGTTTTAAAATCTTTAGTAGTAAAAATAATGCATATGAAACTACAAATCTAGTTATTCACAAGACTAGACTAATTGATTTTTACAGAAATGAGGGGACTCTTGAGTCAATGAATAGAATTGAAAATATTGAAGAACTTTTGAATGGAGTTAATGACTTTATTGATCAACAAATAGAAATTTTTGAAGGTGATAATTCTCTGTCAAAATATCTTCAAGATGTTGCATTATATTCTGAGACAGATAAAGATATTCAATCTGAAAAAGTTTCGTTAATGTCAATTCATATGGCAAAAGGCTTAGAATTTCCAATTGTATATGTGGTTGGACTCGAAGAAAATTTATTTCCTTCAATAATGAGCATTAATTCAAGAGAGGAGATAGAGGAGGAGAGAAGATTATTTTATGTTGCTATGACACGAGCTAAAGAAAAACTCATTTTAAGCCACTGTGAGCAAAGGTTCAAATGGGGAAACATAATTGATTGCGAACCAAGTAGGTTTATTAGTGAAATTGATACTAATTTCTTGAACAATGTCAATAGAACAAATAATTACATTAAACAAAAGATTGATGAAAGTAAATTTAGATTGAAAAAACTTCCACAAAAAAATTTAAAGAAATTAANAACAAATCCTATTTCACCTTTGAAGAACCCAATATTAAATATAAATTTAAATGAAAAGGTTTACCATGAAAGATTTGGAGAAGGTATTGTTCAAGATATTGAAGGAGAGGGNGATAATATTAGAGCTAATATTAACTTTAAAATTGGTGGTGAGAAAAAAATTCTACTGAAGTTTGCTAGATTGAAAATTATAAAATAAAAAAGGGGGCAGTGCCCCCCTTCTTAAACTTAAATAAATTTAATTTACAGCTGCTTGCATACCTTGCTCTATCAGATCGTAAAATTGATCCAATTTAGGTAAAACAACTATTCTCGTTCTTCTATTTTTAGCTTTTCCTTCAGCAGTTTCATTATCAGCAACAGGAATGTAATAACTTCTTCCAGCAGCAGTCATTCTTTCCGGCGGAACGTTAAAGTCATTTTGAAGAACTCTTACCACAGATGTTGCTCTTTTAACACTTAAATCCCAGTTGTCCTGTAGAACATCATTTTGAATTGGTACATTATCTGTATGACCCTCAACCATAAACTCAATTTCAGGCTTATCCAAAACTACTTGTGCAACTTTACCAAGAACTTCTTTAGCTCTATCAGAAACGTAATAGCTTCCACTGTTGAACAATAATTTATCGGAAATTGATATAAATACAACACCTTTTTCTACATTGATTTCAATATCATTATCACTTACATCAATAAAAGCACCCTTTAAGCTAGTAACTAATGCTAGGGTAACAGAATCTCTTCTAGTTACTGCATCTTGCATNGTTCTGATAACTAAGTCTTTTTCTTTTAAACTTTCAAGAGATTTCTCTAGATTTTCAGCCCCCTTTTGTGAAAGGGTGGTTAAATTACCCATGTTATTAATTAAATCTTGATTGTTAGCTTTTAAAAATGCAACTTGCTCTTCAAGAGCTTTAAAATTTGCTTCAGCTGTTGCCTTTTCATCAAGGCAAGAATTAAGTTTAACAGTTGCCGAATTTAAAAGATTTAAATTTTTCTGATTTGTTGCCTCAAGTTCTGCATATTTCTTTTGAGAAACACAAGAACTAAGCAAAATTAAGACAAGTAAAATATAATTGTATTTCATATCTAAGTTTTATTTAAAAATAGCAAATTTTATTCCAATTAATATTATTTAATGGAGGAAAAAGTTTTTTTACCAAAAAAATAATAATTAATTAAAATTGAAAAACAAATAAAGTATTTATATGATNCCAATCCNTTTTTTCTTTTTGAAAGTGATTTTCTAAAATTNAATATNTTAAAATAATATGCAGANAGAATGGAAAAAGATAATCCAAATCTAAATAATAAAACAGAAAAAATTAAAATAAATAAATCACTAATAAATCTTAAAAACAGTGAAAAAATAAAATATTTTTTCGGCAAATTTTTAATCAACATCACTAATGAATTTCTAAAATTCAAATAGTTCTTTCTATTTTCACCGTATTGCATAGTTCCACCACCAACATGATAAACGTTTGCTTTACCAATAGTGATAATTTTATAACTTGAGTCAAGATTTTTTAAACGCCAACACAAATCAATTTCTTCCATATGGCAGAAAAAATCTTCATCAAATCCGTTTAACAACTTAAAAATGCTTTTACGTATTATAAAACATGATCCAGATGCCCAAAAAATTTCCCTTGTTGTGTTGTATTTATCAGATTTCTCAATATTACCCAAAATTCTTCCCCTACAAAACGGATAACCAAGAAAATCTAAATATCCACCAGATGCACCAGCATATTCATATTTATCTTGGTTATTATAATCTAATATTCGCGGCTGAGCAATAGAAATCATTTCATTAGATTCAAATGTTTTTTTTATTGTGCTGAACGAATCAGAATCTAAGAACACAGCATCATTATTTAGGAAGATTATTACATCCTCATCAATGTATTTTACAGCTTCATTGTATCCCCTAGCATAACCATAATTATTATCTAGCTTTATTATAATTATATCAGGATAATTCTTATTAATAAACTCAACTGATGAGTCAGTAGAGTTATTATCAATTAAATAAATTACAGCATCTGAACAGTTCTTAACTACTTTCGAAATAAATTTTCTAAGTAGAATTGAGCCATTATAGTTTAATATCGCAACTGCATATGTCATANTTTGCTATATACTGGAATATNGTCAATTATTTCAAAATTACCATTTTGATATTTTATAAATATATGCTTCAATCCGTTAGACAACATTAAATAAGATGCGTTTAACTCCAAATTGTATATAACTAATTGATCAATTGATTTTTGATTTAATTTAATTTTTGGTGATTTACATTCAATCAAAATGATAATATTTCCTTTTTTATCAAAAACAACTATATCAAATCTTTTACTTAAACCTTTAACTTTAAATCCTTTTTCGACAGCAATGTGAGAAACTGGAACTTTCAGATCCTTGTGTAAGAACGAAATAATATTTTGTCTAACCCATTCCTCAGCCGTTAACAATACATTTTTTTTTCGTAAAGGGTCGAAAATATATCTTTTATTATTGATGAGATTTATCTTATAGTTATATTTAGTTTTGAAATTTAAATCAATCATGAATGTAATTTCAAATGTAGAAGATTATAAAGAAGTATTAAATAAAATTAATAATAATTTTATTCAAAATTTTTATGTCATTAATAGTGAAGAATTTTTTTTTCACAATGATTTTAATTTTCATATAAAAAAAATTATACCTGAGGAATTAAAAGGAATGAATCAGTATGTTTTTTTTGGAAATGAATCTAATGTTGATGAAATTATAATGTGTGCAAAGAAGTTCCCGATGATGGGGGATAGGCAACTAATAATTGTCAAGGATGGTAATAAAATTTTCAAAAATTTAAAAAAAATAACCTCAACTATTCAAAGTATTCCAAAGTCAACTGTATTAGTTTTTAACCTAAATGGAGCAAAGATAGATTCAAAAAAAGAAGAAATAAATATTTTAAGTAATCATGGTGTTGTATATGATTTTAAAAAAATATATGAAAATAAAATTTCAGGATGGATTAAATATTTAGGTGAACGATTAGGTTTTAACTTAGATCATAAAGTGTCTGAACTTATCAAAGAGAGAACAGGAATTAATTTAAGTAAGATTAATTTAGAACTTGAAAAAATTAATGTGAACATAATTGATGGTAATATTGATAACAAGGTTGTATTTGAGCATTTTGGTATTAATAATGATTTTAATTTATTTGAACTCCAAAACGAAATTGGTAAGAAGAATTTTTCAAAGGTTTTTAAAATTTCAAATTATTTTACAAATAATTCATCGTATTCAATTCAACAAATATTAGCTACGCTGCACAGCTATTTTTCTAATATATTTAAAATTCAATCATTAAACACTGATAATCCAAATGTAATTTCAAAATCACTTGGGATAAATTATTACTTTGTAAATGATTATATAAATGCCTCGAAAAAATTTTCCATCAAAGAGGTTGTGAAAATCATTAGGATTTTAAACAAATATGATTTAAAAAGTAAAGGAATTAATTTTGAGGGTAATTCAGATTTATTGATAAATCAATTAATTGCTGAAATTAAAAATTAATAATTACTGGGATATTTTTTTGGATTGTACTCATGCATGATACGATAACATGCTTCAAAGATGTCATCGATGGAAGGCTTTGAGAAATAATCGCCATCCGATCCATATGGTGTTCTGTGTTCTTTAGCAGTTAGGGTTATTGGTTTTGAATCTAAATATTTGAATCCATTATGATCCTCAATTAAAACTTTAAGAATAAATGATGATGCACCACCAGGATAGTCCTCATCAACAATTAAAAGCTTATTTGTTTTTTTAATACTTTCAACAATATCCTTGTTCAAATCAAAAGGTATTAGAGATTGGATATCTATTAGCTCAATATTAATATTATTTCTTTCTAATTCAGGAATTGTTTTTTCAACTAACTTTAGAGTTGAGCCATATGAAACCACAGTAATATCAGTACCTGGATTAATAATTTCAATTTTTCCTAAAGGAACAGTAAATTCTCCTAAATTTAATGGTTCCTTCTCCTTCAATCTATATGCGTTTAAAGGTTCAATTATTAGAGCTGGGTCTGTACAAGACATAAGAGTGTTGTACATTCCTGAAGCTTGAACCATATTCCTTGGCGTTAAAACGAGCATTCCTTTTAATGAATTTAAAATCATGCCCATGGGAGATCCTGCATGCCACATTCCTTCTAATCTATGACCTCTAGTTCTGACTATCAGTGGAGCTAATTGTTTTCCTACAGACCTATATGAAACAGTTGCTAGGTCATCACTTAATGTTTGCAATGCAAACATTAGNTAATCTAAATATTGAATTTCTGCAATTGGTCTAAATCCACGCATAGCTAGTCCAATACCCTCTCCAACAATGGTGGCTTCTCTTATTCCCCTGTCATCAACCCTTTCTTTCCCGTGTTTGGTTTGAAGACCCTCCAAACCTTGATTTACATCTCCAATCTTTCCTGAATCCTCCCCAAATATTACAATATTTGATTTTTTAGTTAGTAGAGAATCAAAATTATTTTTAAGTATAATTCTTCCATCAACCAAAGAGCTGTTCTCTCCATAGTTAGGNTTTATATGCTTTACGTTTAAAAAGTTATTTGGATATTCATTATACAAAAATGAACTATAAAAGGGTTGGACTTTGTCTCTATATTCATTTATCCAGTTAGAGAGTTTAATAAAACTTTGTTCACTCAATTTTGATCTTAAAATTTTCCTCGAAACAATCATGAGATCTTTCCTGCTAATTTCCCTTAACCTAATTAAACTATTTGTAATCTCAATTAAATCATTTGATTTTTCAACTTGAATTATATTTTTTAAAATCTTCATTAATGAATTTCTTTCAGAGATAATTTGAGATTGAAACAAGGTCCAAGCTTTTTCTTTTTCTTTTTTTACAAACTCTTTACATTCATCATAAACCTTATCTAATTCTTTTGATGTAAACAATCCATTTTCTAAAATCCATTCTTTCATCTTGATATTACAGTCATACGATTTTTCCCACTCTAGTCTATCTTTAGATTTATACCTTTCGTGAGATCCTGATGTAGAATGCCCTACAGGCTGGGTAAGTTCAGTTACATGAATTATTACAGGCACATGCTCATTTCTTGCAATATTATTAGCGTGTTCATATGTTGAAATAAGACTAGGATAATCCCATCCATTTACTGTCAATATCTCAAATCCTTTTTCGGTCTTGGTTCTTTGAAAGCCTTTTAATGCCTCTGAAATACTTGATTTTGTGGTTTGATAAGAATTATCCACTGAAATACCATAATCATCGTCCCAGATGCTTATAACTGCTGGAACCTGATGAACACCAATAGCATTTACTGTTTCAAAAAACAAACCTTCACTTGTACTGGCATTTCCTATTGTTCCCCATGCTATTTCATTTCCATTATTAGATAGTTTATTAGAATTAAACTTACCAGACCTAAAATGCTTTGATGCCATAGCTAATCCTAATAATCTTGGCATCTGCCCTGAAGTTGGTGAAATATCGGATGAAATATTATACTGCTTTGTTAAATCAACAAAATCACCTTTATTGTCAACAAAAATACTACTAAAGTGAGACCCCATTTGTCTNCCGCCTGACATNGGCTCTTCCTCGAAGCTTGTATTTGCATATAATCCAGAAAAAAATTGTTTTACAGTTAATTTATTTATTGCAAACATAAAAGTTTGATCTCTATAATATCCAGATCTAAAATCCCCTTTATCAAAAACTTTTGCCATTGCAATTTGGGGAAGCTCCTTTCCATCACCAAAAATTCCAAATTTTGCTTTTCCACTTAAAACTTCCTTTCTTCCAAGTAAACTTGCCTCTCGGCTAATTACTATGTTTCTGTAGTCATTTAGTATCTCTTTTTTAAAATCCTTATATGAAATGGATTTTGTTAAAATTGAGTTTTTCATCGGCATTCAAATGTACTAAAATTATAGGTATATCTAATTAAGACTAAAACCATCTACGGGTGAATAAGCTTGTTAAATTTTCTGGATCAAATGTAAATACAAATCTTATTTTATCTGAGTATGAATTATCATTGAAATGTGATCCATTTGATGAATAAACTGGAAAAAATACTTCTAAATAATTTTCAATAATATTTATTCTCAAACCAGTATCATATCCAGATAAAATTGGCTCTTTTTTATTTTTAAATAGTCCAAAGTCAAAATATGCTTCAAACCATTTCCATATTGTTATTCCACTGTTTATTGATAAGATAAAATCATTAGGACTAAAATCATTAATCTTAGATTTAAATGCACCCTCATATCTTATATACTGTTGAGAATAGAAGCCTGTATTTTCAGATCTGCCAATTAAAAAATTATCAAATAAATAATCATTTGGGTTATCAACACTAAAATCGTATGAGCCATTAACATTACTATTCTTAAAAAACTTACCAATGAATAATCTTAGGTTATACTGTCTAAATTCGTTAAAAAAATTTCTAAAATTTAATGTAATTGAGTTCTTAATTATTTCATTATTTAATTGAAGATCGTATGAATAAGAAAAACTTTTTTTTGCTCCTGGATTAGAATTTATATAACTAATTTTTGTTATTCCATAATCATCTTTACTTGAATTTAAATCATCTTTTTTGTTAACATTTATATATTTTAATCTAAAATACTGTCTATAGTTTGAGACTAGATTCTTATCTCTTTTGGTAAACAAAATTGTTGGGCTAATTCTAAAATAACTTTGGTTNGTATCATAGTGAAACTTAGATAATGATAAGTAATAGTTAGATGAAAAAGTTTTTGAATTATAATTTGTATAATTCAAATTGATATTACCAATTAGTTTTTCTGAAACGGTAGAATAAAAAGGAGAAAACATGTAGGTTAATGTTTTTTTAAATGGAGATTTATTTGTTAGTGTTATCCCAGGTGAGAAGCCATCATAAAGGTTGTATATAAATTGTGGTCTGTAGAAAATTTGATTTCTTGAGGAATCATCTAGATCAGAAAAAAATGTAAAACTTGTTTTTAATCTATTTTTCTCTTGCAAATTGAGTGAATTGTTTTTGTAATTCCCATCAGAATAAAATTTTTCTGGATCAACAATAATTTCTTTAATATTAGTTAAATCTATTGTATCCAATTCATAATCATTAGTAATCCAAGTTCTAAAGATTTCATTATCATTATTTCTTAAACTTAATGGAATTGGTAATGAAAATTCTTTGAATGTTTTATTTTTGATTGAGATTGATGATTTTTTTTTGTGAATCTTAAAGTCAGTTTGCCCACTGTAATTAATATAGCTATCAAAAAACCAATCTAAACTAAATTCACTATTTTTCTCAAAATAATTTTTAATTTCATCATTGCTTGCAATGATTTTTTCTGATGAAAAAATATCTGAAAGAGATGACATAAAACTGTCATTACCTATGTAACTTTTTAAAAGTTTTAATGAACTCAATGATTTTGAAGGGTTTCCCATCTTGTAATTAATTCTAGTTAACTCATTGGATGGTAGGGATATCATTTGATTTAAATTTCTTCCTGCTACAAATTTATATCCCAATTTAAATTGATCAGTAAATTTCATTAATGANAGATTGTGTTGCTTTATTAAAAAAAAGCTTGATAATTCACCCAATAATGGGAGATTTTNATAGTAAGTATCTATGTATTTTTCTANGTAAAATAATTCCAATCCGGATGTAAACCAAAAAAATTCTCTCGTATTAATATTCAAAGATTTTGACAATAAAATTTTGATGATATTTTTAGTAAAATTTATTTCATTTAAAGAATTGTTTTTAAATGGATCTAAAAGTTTCGGTATTTCTGAATAGGGGTAGAGCGAATTTTTTTTAAACTGATTTGTTTCAATTATTACTTTTTTTGATTCAACATCAAAATGATAAGAGCTAAAAAAATCATTAATGTTTTTAAAATTAGACTCATCCAATGAGAGTATTTTTTCTGAGTTGGTAATAATCTTAAAATTATTTAAATCAATAGATTTAAATTCTTCAACTTTTGAAAATATTAAATCAAAATCTTTTACTGATGAATCATAAAATTTCGATTCGATTTTATCTGCATATTGTTGTCTATTTGTTTCAATTAAATTGGTTGCAATAAATAAATTTGAATCGTATTTAAGATTTAAATTTATTTTAGATTTTAATAAAAACTTATCATCCAATCCAAGATTTGAAAATTTTGTCNTTTTATCATTTAATATTGGTGCAAATCTGAAAAAACAATTTTTTAAATTAACATAATTGTTATTGGCTAAACCATAATCTAAAATGTAATTCGGAATTATTAAATCATATTCGAAAGTTATTTTAAGATTTTGAAATTGTCCAACACTCTCTTTTAATGTAAGTTCAATTAAATCCTGATTATTAGGGACCCTTTTCCATATTACTGGATCGCCATTAATTAAAATAGACTTTATGACAGTTTTTCCTCTGTTATTATCTTCAGATTTTAGTATTGAAGAGTCATATTCACTATATAGTTTTTTTGCNAGTGGGGTATCCATAGAGGAATATGAATTATTCCAATCATATACCATTATATTAGACAAATTAGTTGTAAATGAATTATAAAAAATAGATTCTTGAACTACTTTTAACTTTTTTTCCTTNATGATGAATTCTGCATCAATATTATGAATATGTTGAGAATTATTTTTAAACGANACTAATAATATTACAGCTAAGAAAAATTTAAAAAAGGTATATTTCAATTTTTAGAAATTAGGGGCAAATTTCTTCTTGTCATAGAATTTTTTAAGTATTTCTATGATTTCATTTTTAGAATCAACAACTTCAAATAAAAACATTTCATCTTCGGAAACATTATTAAATTTTTTACAAACAATATTTTTAATCCATTCAATACATCCAGACCAAAATTCAGAGCCATATAGAATTACAGGAAATCTTTCAATTTTATGTGTTTGTATTAAAGTTATAGCCTCAAAGAACTCATCCAANGTGCCAAATCCACCGGGCATTACTACAAATGCTTGTGCATATCTGACAAACATTACTTTTCTAACAAAAAAATAATCAAAATCAATTACTTTATCCGAGTCAATAAAAGGGTTTGGCATTTGCTCATGAGGCAAATCAATATTTAAGCCAACTGAAACACCTCCAGCTTTTTGAGCTCCTTTGTTAGCAGCCTCCATTATTCCAGGCCCACCACCTGTAATAACGCCCAATCCTAACTTTACTATAGACTCTGAAATTTCAACTGTTTCTTTATAAAATTTATTATCAGGCTTTGTACGTGCTGANCCGAAGATAGAAACGCATGGTCCTAGCTGAGAGAGTTTCTCATAACCCTCAACTAATTCTCCCATTATTTTGAAGACAGACCAAGAGTCATGAGATTTTTCAATCCAATTTTCTGATTCCATACTATAAATTTAGCTCCTTTTTTATAAACGGACCGGTGACTGATTTTTTATTCTTAAATATATCTTGAAGGTACCCTTCAAAAGTAATACTACCTCCATTTTTTCCACCTCCAGGACCTAGCTCAATGATATAATCTGAAACTTTTAAAACATCGATATTGTGCTCAATAATTATAATTGAATTACCTTTTTCAGATAATTCAAAAATTATATCAAGTAAAACTTTAATGTCCTCAAAATGCAAACCAGTTGTTGGTTCATCAAATATATATAAGGTCTTTCCTGTATCTTTCTTTGACAATTCTGATGCTAATTTAATTCTTTGCGATTCACCACCAGACAATGTTGTTGATTGCTGACCAAGAGTAATATAACCTAATCCTACTTTATTTAAATAATTTAGTTTTCTAATTATCTTAGGGTAATTCTCAAAAATTTCTGATGCATCTTTAATTGTCATGTTTAAAATATCAGAGATTGATTTATTTTTAAACTTTACAGATAATGTTTCCTTATTGAATCTTCTTCCATTGCATGAATCACATTCAACAAAAACATCAGGTAAAAAATTCATCTCAATTTTTTTCATTCCCGCACCCATACATTCTTCACATCTACCCCCTTTAACATTAAAACTAAATCTACCAGGCTTATATCCTCTAATGCTAGATTCAGGTAATTTTGAATATAAATCTCTGATCTCATTATACAAACCAGTATAAGTAGCTGGATTACTTCTTGGTGTTCTACCAATTGGAGATTGGTTTATTTGTATAACCTTATCAATATTTTCAATACCATCTATTTTTTTAAATTCAAGTGGTTCTTTGCTACCATTAAAAAAATAATTATTTAAAATTGGATAAAGTGTCTGATTGATCAATGATGATTTACCGCTTCCTGAAACACCACAAACACCAATAATTTTACCCAATGGAATATTTAATTTAATATTCTTTAAATTATTGCCATTACAACCATGCAGCGTTAGAAAATTATTATTGACAGGGCAATCGCTAACCTTCTTTATAATTTTTTTCCCATTTAAATAATCTGCAGTTATAGAATTTGATTTTAAAATTTTAGAATATGAACCCTGAAACGTAATATTGCCACCATTTTTACCAGCACCTGGTCCAATATCAATAATGTGATCAGACTGGACCATTATTTCTTTATCATGCTCAACAACGATAACACTGTTATTTAAATCTCTTAATTTCTTTAATGATTTAATTAATTTATTATTATCAATTTGATGTAAACCAATTGACGGCTCATCCAAGATGTACAAAACATCTTCAAGTTGCGAACCAATTTGCGTAGCTAATCTAATTCTTTGAGACTCTCCACCCGAAAGTGATTTTGTTTGACGATTTAAATTTAGATAATCTAATCCAACATCAATAATAAAATCAATCCTCTTTGAGATTTCATTGATAATTTCAAAGGCAATTTTTCTCTTTTTTGGATTAAGCTTTTTTTCAAGAGAATCAACCCATATTTTTAGATCTGAGATGTCCATCTGATTAACCTCAGAAATACTCTTGTTATCAATTAAAAAAAACTGAGACTCTTTTTTTAATCTTGAACCTTTACATAAATCACAGTCTTCATTTTTCATGAATTTTTTAGCCCATGATTTTATTTTTCTACTATCAACTTGAAAAAACTGATTCTCAATAAAGTTAACTACACCCTCAAAATCAATAGTGTATTCTCTTGTTAATCCTAATGATTTTGACAATACTTTAAAACTTTCTTTTCCTCCGTAAAGAATAATCTCCAATGCTTTTTTTGGAATTTTTTTTATGGGATCTTTGATATCAAAATCATATTTATTGGATATATTTTGAATTTGTTTAAAAACCCAATTTTCCTTGAATTCACCAAGAGCAGTAATTCCTCCTTTATAGATAGATTTTGATTTGTCTGGGATTAATTGATCTAAATCTATTGTATAAATATTTCCCAATCCATTACATCTATTACACATTCCAGCAGGTGAGTTAAATGAAAATGTATTCGGCTCCGGTTTTTCATAAGACACACCTGTATCAGGACATATCAAGTTTTTACTGTAGTATGAAAGCTCATCATCTTTAATTATTAATAAAGAATTATTTCCATTATACAAAGCAGTTGTTATACTCTCACGAAGCCTTTGATGTGAATCATCATCATCGATAGTAAACTTATCAATCAAAATTTCAATATTGTGTATTTTGTATCTATCAAGTTCCATTCCCTCATAGATTTCAATTATTTCATCATCAACTCTCACCTTATTGAATCCCTGTTTTTTTATACTAACAAATAAATCTTTATAACTTCCTTTTCTGGATTTAACAACAGGGGAGAAAATTGTTATTTTTTGATTTAAATATTTTTTTCTGATTAAGTCAAAGATTTCATCATCAGTGTAGGTAATCATTTTCTTTTTGGTTGAATAGCTGTAAGCATCGGATACCCGGGCAAATAACAATCTCAAGAAATCATAAATTTCAGTTGTTGTACCAACAGTAGACCTAGGATTCTTAGATGTTGTTTTTTGTTCTATGGCAACAACTGGAGATAAACCACTTATTTTATCAACATCAGGTCTTTTTAAATCACCTATAAATTGTCTAGCGTAAACAGAAAAGGTTTCTATATATCTTCTTTGGGCTTCAGAGTAGATTGTATCAAAAGCAAGGGAAGACTTACCACTTCCAGAAACACCCGTTACAATTACCAACTTATTTCTTGGAATATCTAAATCAATATTTTTTAAATTATGAACTTTACAACCCCTGATAGAAATTTTATTACTCATCAAAAAAATAATCTATGAAGATATGAATAAATTACATGATTTATTCTCCAGAAGCATAATCATCTCCTCTTGGATCCGCTGCAGCATAAATTTTCTTGTTTTGATCAATATATATTGCATCTACTCTTCCAATTGAAGAGGTTTTTGAATTAAAATTATAACCTAGAATTTTTAATGAATCTATAATTGTTTGTTTAAAAGCACCTTCCTCAAAATAAATTTTATCAGGAAGCCACAAATGATGAAATCTAGGATGATCCACTGCCTCTTTTAGATTATCATTAAATAAATAAACATTTAAAATTGTTTGTAAAACTGATGTAATGATTGTAGGGCCACCAGGACTTCCCAAGATCATTGAAAGCTTTCCATCTTTCTCAATTATAGTTGGCGTCATTGAACTTAACATTCTTTTTTGTGGTTGAACAGAATTAACTTTACCACCAATCAAACCATATATATTGGGACTTCCAGTCTTAATTGAAAAATCATCCATTTCATTGTTCATAAAAAAACCAAGAGACGGAATAATAATTTTAGAACCAAAGTTTGAATTCAATGTTGTGGTAACAGAAACTGCATTTCCAAATGAATCTAATATAGAATAGTGGGTTGTTTCATTAGATTCCTTAAATGAAATGTTACCAGGATAAATTTCACTTGATGGTTTTGGATTGGAAAAATCAATGGATTTAATTCTTTTGTTTAAATAATCAGTACTCACTAAAGAATTTATAATGTTTGTATCATAAAAATCTGGATCTCCCAAAAATCTACTTCTGTCAGCAAATGAAATCTTTTCAAGTTCAATTAAAGTTTTAATATAATTTATATCTCTTGTCTTATAATTATCTAGTGAAATAAGTTCAATTGATTTTAAAATTTGGGACAAAACTATTCCACCTGACGATGGCAAGCCCATAGTAATGATTTTTAAATCATCGAATTCAAAAATAAAGGGTTGCCTCCAGACTGGTTTGTAAAGCAAAAAATCTTCCTTTGTTAATATTCCTCCTTTTTTTGAAATATAATTAATTATCTCTTTTGAAATATCACCATCATAAAAACCTGAATGCTGAACACCATTTTCAAGCAAATACTTTAGAGTTTTGTAAAGTTTATCGTTAGAAAAGATCATGTCTTTTTTGAAATTCTTATTAAAAAGACTTAGACTATCGCTATTAATCAGAATTTTACTTTTTGATGAGTTAAATAAATCTGCTTGTTTTTTTGTTAGTTTAAAACCATCTTTAGCCAATTCTAATGCTGGCTTAAAAATTGAATCTAACGGCAATGTTCCAAACTTTTCATAAACCTCAAATAAACCAGCTACAGTTCCTGGAACTCCAATTGATAAAGAACCTTCTCTACTTAAATTCTTAATGATATTACCATTTTTATCCAAATACATATTCTCGCTTGAAAGTAATGGAGCTTTTTCTCTGTAATCAATACTACCATATTGAGAATTACTAGTTCTGTATACCATAAATCCTCCACCTCCTAAATTTCCTGCATTAGGATAAACAACAGAAAGAGCCAAATCAGTAGCTATCATAGCATCAAATGCATTTCCACCCATCTTTAATATCTTATGGCCAGCTTTTGTTGCCTCATATTTAGCTGTAACAATAGCAAAATTCTTATAGTGATTTTCATTGTTATAATTTTTACAGGAAAAGGTTATAGATAATAATATAACTAGAAGAGTTTTTTCAAAATTATATAACATATGATTGATAAATATATAATATTCGAATTGTATATTTGAAAAAAATGACACTAATAAGCTCTATTTCAGGAATCAGAGGCACAGTAAATGGTACAAATCAGACAAGTTTGACGCCAATAGATGTAGTTAAATATGTAAGTGCATATGGAACATGGATTAATACCAAAAAAAAGAGCAGTACCGTTGTTGTTGGTCGTGATGGTAGAATTTCAGGTAAAAGTCTTTTAGAACTAGTTAAATCAACTTTAATTAGCTTAGGAATTAATGTCATTGATACAGGCTTATCAACAACGCCTACAACACAAATCATTATAAAAGAAAAAAATGCTGATGGAGGAATAATTTTAACTGCTAGCCATAATCCAAAAAACTGGAATGCATTAAAATTATTCAACTCACAGGGTGAATTTATTATACAAAATGATGCTGAAGAAATTTTTAATCTAGTAAAAAAAGATATTTTCTCATTTAATAGTGAAGATAATTATGGACAAGTATTTCATGAGAAGGATGCATTTAAAATTCACATAAATAATGTAATAAACCTAAGCTTAGTTAATGAAAAATTAATTAAAAATAATTCATTCAAAATTGTAGTTGATGGGATTAATTCTAGCGGTGGTGTAATCATTCCTAAATTGCTTGAGGATTTAGGTGCAGAAGTTATAAAAATAAATTGTAAACCTGATGGTAACTTTTCTCACAACCCTGAACCTTTGGATAAGAATTTATCTCAGTTAAAAGATGCAGTTCTTGCCGAAAAAGCTGATCTAGGTATAGCTGTTGATCCAGATGTNGATAGACTTGTTTTTGTATGTGATGACGGAGTTTTATTTGGAGAAGAAAACACTATAGTAGCCTGTTGTGACTTTGTACTATCCAAAACACCTGGGAGTACTGTCTCTAACATGTCATCTTCAATGTCCCTGCAAATAATAACAAACAAATATGGTTGTGAATATTACAGCTCAAAAGTAGGAGAGGTTAATGTTGTTGAAAAAATGAAAGAAGTCAAAGCTGTTATAGGGGGAGANGGTAATGGGGGAGTNATATATCCAGAAAGCCATTACGGAAGGGATGCTTTAGTTGGAATTGTACTGTTTTTAACTCATTTATCTGAGCTTAATATAAAAGCTTCTGATCTATTAAAATTATATCCAAAATTTTTCATGACAAAAGANAAGATAAACCTTAATGACGATTTTGATTTTGAAGGATTAAAGAAAAAGATGAAAAAATATTACAATCATCAAGATATTGATGAGAGAGATGGAGTCAAGATTANATTTGAAGAATCATGGTTACATATAAGAAAATCTAATACTGAACCAATCATTAGGATTTACACNGAAGCTAAATCAGAATCAGATTGCAATAAAATTATTGATGATTTTAAGGCTTTAATTACTTAATTCTTCTATGCTTAAATCTCTTGTGGGTCCAGAAATAATAATTAGGGTCTTCATAGATCTGATTTTCAACTAACCTTAGGTATTTTTCAGTAATTTCAAAATCTTTATGAGAATTAGGNNTGTCAGTNATTAACTCTAATTTCATTTCATACTTTCCTCTGCTAATTTTGGACATTTTTCCAAAAATAACAGGAATATCCAATTCCTTTGCCATTCTTTCTGCACCTGTAAAAACTGGAACCTCAACTCCTAGAAAATTTGACCAATAGTTAATTTTTCTTATCTGAGGTGATTGATCAGCCATGAACCCATACATAAATTTATTTCCTGATTTTTCAAGATTCCTAATTTCATCAAGCGCATTATATCTAGGTATTAATTTAATTCCATGCCTTTTCCTAGATTTAAGAATTAATTTCTCAAATTCTTCATCCTTCAACGGAGTATAAATTGCTGCAACTTGATGATCAAAATAATTATCTAAAGTTGTGCACCATTCATAACCGCCGTAATGAGAAACCATAATTATTACACTTTTTCCTTTTGAAAAAAAACTATTTGCCAATCCAGGATTTAAAACCTTAAATCTATTTTTTATTTGATTTTTATTTAAGTAATCTAGTTTGATCATTTCTAAATAAATATCACAGAAATGAGTATAAAACTTAGTCTTTAAAACTTTAATTTGGTTTGAGGATAAGTTTAGATTTGACAATTTTAAATTATTGTCAACAACATCAACCCTGTATTTTACAAGATTGTAAAGGAAAAAACTCAAAAAATTTGATATTTGATAGAGTATAAAAAAAGGAAGATTTCCGATTATAAAAAATATGAACTTTATAAAAAATATTTTTATTTTTTTCAATCCTAGAAAAATTACTATTCGTTATACTTTAGCTCAGCATTTAAAACGAATTCCAAGTCTTCACCTTTAATATTTCTAGCAATTATTTTTCTTTCAGGATTGATTAAAAAAGATGATGGAATTCCCTCTTTACTTAAATCATAAAGTTTAGCTATAGGGTCATTNAAATATTTAAGATTAGAAATATGAATCCAACTTTCAATTTTATCAACCTCAATAGCTCTTTTCCAACTCTCCATATTCATATCCAGGGATACCCCTAAAATTGTAAAGTCTTCATCAGAATATTTACTTTGAAGTTCAGCTAAACCAGGATTTTCAACTCTACATGGAGCACACCATGATGCCCAAAAATCAATTAGTATATATTTTGATTTGATGGAATAGAGTGAAATAACTTCACCATTTAAACCAGGACCAGAAAATTTTGGAGCAAAAGAACCAATTCTGGGAGCCTCAGTATTTGACAATTTATAATTGTCTATTATTCCTCTAACCGCAATAAAAGGAGATGTTTTGACGAGTGATTTATCAAAATTTACAAGTATTGAATCAGCTATATCATAATCAATCGACCTCTCAAAAACCATTCTTTGTAAAATCAAAGCAGAAACGTATGAATCATTCTTATTGCTCATAAAATCATATTCATAATCCGTAAGTTTTTTTCTCATATCGATAAATTGTTCTTCAAGATCAAGTTTAATTAGNGAGTCATTTATAGCAATATTATAATTTATCTCATTTTGGATNCTGTTTAATTCATTNATAAATGNNGANGATTCATCAATATATTGCTTAAAATCATCATTTGATTTTGTTCCTTTAATAATTGTTGACCTTAACGAGTCTTTGTAAACAGTCATTTCTATATTTCCTGGTTCCAAAACAACTGGAACATTTCCTCTAATATTTTTAAAAAATAAATAATACATCTCTGGAACAACAATCGAGTCTGAAAAACTAAAATTTCCCCCTAATACATTAATGGAGTCTTTTAAAACTGGGACGTTTTCTTTGTATTGGACCAAATAAACCATCTCACCATCAGGAATATCCGAATTCGCTGAAAGATTATATTCATTTTTTTTAGAGCAGGATGCTAAAATTAAAAATGATAGAAATAATAGATTTTTCATTTGGATGCAAATTTAGAAATATTGAGCAAAAGTAATAACTTTATTCCTTATTCTTATGGTTGATAAATTAAGATTTATTAAGCAACTTCAGAATGTTGTTGGTAAAAAATATGTTTTTACTGATAAACTAAATAAGGAGCCCTTTTCCAAAGGATGGAGATATGGTGAGGGTAGTGCGTTAGCCGTGGTAAAACCCGGTAAACTAACTGAGATGTGGAAAACCCTTGAAATTTGTGTTGAAAATGATTTAATCATTATAATGCAAGCTGCAAATACAGGACTCACTGGTGGATCAACACCATTTGGAGAGGATTATGATCGTCCGATAGTAATAATAAATACAATGAGAATGAGCGATATCCATTTAATTAATGATGGAAATCAAATCATTGGCTTTTCAGGAAGCACTTTATATGATCTTGAAAAAAAACTTAAACCATTAAAAAAAGAACCACACTCAGTGATAGGATCAACATCAATTGGAGCATCTATTGTTGGAGGTGTTTGTAATAATTCTGGNGGATCACTTGTNAAGAGAGGCCCAGCTTACACACAACTTGCTTTATATGCAAAAGTTAATGCAAAAGGAAAGTTGGAATTAATCAATGAATTGGATATTAATCTTGGAAAAACACCTGAAGAAATACTTCGAAATTTAGAAGAAAAAAAATACGAAAAATCTGACATAATTAACTCAAATAAATTAGCATCAGATGATCAATATTCAAAAATTATAAGGGAAATAGATTCTAGTAAACCTGCAAGATTTAATGCTGATCCNAGACTCCTTNATGGGGTNTCGGGAAGTGCTGGAAAAATTGCNGTATTTGCTGTAAGACTTGATACTTATCCAGCACCAAATAAAAATCAAGTATTTTATGTTGGCTCAAACGATCCAGATGTTTTTTGGAAAATTAGAAGAGACATTCTTTCAAATTTTAAAACTTTACCAACCTCTGGAGATTATTTACATAAAGACTGTTATGATGCTGCAAAAAAATATAGTAAGGATACATTTGTAATAATAGAAAAGCTAGGCACCAAATTCCTTCCAACGCTTTTCGAGCTTAAAAGGAAGGTTGATCATATTTCTAAAAAAACTTCTTTACTTCCAAATAATTTATCTGACAAGTTGATGCAATTTTTTAGTAATTTCTTACCCAATCATCTACCAAAAAGAATTGAAAATTTTAGAAATCTATATGATCATCATTGGATTATTGAAATGTCAGATGAGGGGATAGATGAGGCTAATAAATATTTTATAAAATTTTTTAAAGAAAATAATGGAGATTTTTTTAAATGTTCTGATAAAGAAGGAAATAAAGCAATATTACATAGATTTACCGCAGCTAGTGCATTTGGAAGATATTCAGCCATTAATGCGGATAAAATAGGTGGAACAATGTCCATGGATATAGCATTTCCAAGAAATGAGAGGAATTGGTTTGAAAAATTACCAAAAGATATAGATGAAATGTTTGATATGAAGTTGTATTACGGACATTTATTTTGTCACGTCTTACATCAAAACTACATCATAAAAAAGGGTGTTGACCCTGAAAAGCTAAAGGAAAAGCTTTTTAAAAATTACGATTTAAGAGGAGCGGAATACCCGTCTGAACACAATGTTGGTCATGAATATGAAGCAAAAGATATATTAAAGAAATTTTATAAAGATCTTGATCCAACAAANACTTTCAACCCCGGTATAGGCTTTACCAGTAAACTAAAAAACTGGAAATAGATTTAATTTAAATTTTAAAGTTATTTTTGCAATGCAATGAAGAGTAATACTTTTGGCAATCTTTTTACAGTAACAACATTTGGTGAATCTCACGGAAATAGTATTGGTGGAATAATAGATGGTTGTCCATCTGGAAAAGAAATAAATATTGAATTAATTCAAAAAGATTTAGACAGAAGGAAACCAGGACAGTCAAAAATTGTTACTCAAAGAAAGGAAAATGATAAACTAGAAATTTTATCAGGAATATTTGAGGGAAAAACTACAGGAACGCCGATCGGATTTATCATAAAAAATAAGGATCAAAAATCGAAAGATTATACTCATCTAAAAGAATCATATAGACCCTCACACGCTGATTATGTTTATGAAAAAAAGTATGGTAATAGAGATTACAGAGGAGGAGGTAGAAGTTCTGCTAGAGAAACTGCTTGTAGAGTAGTTGCTGGGTCAATTGCTAAACAAATTCTGGGAAATATTAAAATTAACGCATTTGTTTCGTCTGTTGGAAATATTTCATTGAATACTTCATATTCAAAACTAGATTTTGAAAACATTGAGAAAAATAATGTAAGATGTCCAGACAATGAAACAGCTCAAAAAATGGAAGAGCTAATATTAAAGGTTAGGAAAGATGGTGATACTGTTGGTGGAGTTGTAAGCTGTGTTATTCAAAATATGCCCATTGGAATTGGAGAACCTGTTTTCAAAAAACTTCATTCTGAGTTAGGTGCAGCAATGCTTTCTATAAATGCAGTTAAGGGATTTGAGTATGGAAGCGGATTTGATGGCACTAAAATGAGGGGAAGCGAACATAATGATATTATAAATTCTGATGGAACAACAAAAACTAATAACTCAGGTGGTATACAAGGTGGTATAAGTAATGGAATGGATATTTATTTTAATGTAGCTTTTAAGCCAGTTGCTACAATAATGAGGGATCAAGATAGTATAAACTCTGATGGTAAGAAAACAACAATCAAAGGAAAAGGTAGACATGACCCATGTGTTGTACCCAGAGCAGTACCAATTGTTGAGGCTATGGCTGCCTTAGTAATATTGGATTATATTTTAATTAATAATTCAAAAAAATAATGAGAAAAATATCATTGCACTGGAAAATTTTGATTGGAATGGCACTAGGTGTTTTATTTGGTTTTATACTTAGTAACTTAAATGGAGGAGGAATATTTATTTCTAATTGGATAAAGCCATTTGGCACAATATTTATAAATTCTTTAAAGCTTATAGCAATCCCGCTAATCTTAGCCTCACTAATTAAAGGAATTTCTGACCTAAAAGATATTTCAAAACTATCTTCAATGGGAGGTGTTACAATCTTAACTTATTTGTCAACTACAGTAATTGCAGTCTCTGTTGGTTTACTTTTAGTAAATATTATAAAACCAGGTGATTCAATCTCTGAAAAAACAAGAACAGAATTAATCGAAGCTTATGATTCAGATGCTGAGGAGAAAAGAATGGCTGCTGCTGAAAATAAAGATTCTGGTCCACTTCAACCACTAGTAGATCTTGTACCTTCAAATTTTGTTTCTGCAGCTTCTGATAATAAGAACATGCTACAAGTAATATTTTTTTCAATATTATTTGGAGTATCTATGATTTTAATTCCACCTGCTAAAGCAAAACCCATAAAAGATTTTTTTGACTCATTTAATGAGGTTGTTTTAAAAATAATTGACATAATCATGATGTTTGCACCATATGGTGTATTCGCATTGCTTGCAGCACTAATCGTTGAAGCACCAAATCCTGATTTATTGATGAGTCTTCTCATGTACTCAATAACATTATTATTAGGCTTAATATCAATGATCATTATTTACGTTATGATTGTAAAATTAATAACTGGAAGAAACCCTATTTCATTTCTAAAAGGAATTTTACCTGCACAGTTAGTTGCATTTTCTACGAGCTCAAGTGCAGCGACTCTTCCTGTAACAATGGATAGAGTACAAAATCATCTGAATGTAGAAAAGGAAGTTTCAAGTTTTGTACTTCCTATAGGAGCCACAATAAATATGGACGGTACTGCAGTATATCAAGCTGTAGCTGCTGTTTTTATTGCTCAAACTTTTGGTCTGGATTTAAGTTTTACAGCTCAGCTTGGAATTATATCTACAGCCACATTAGCATCAATTGGTGCTGCTGCTGTACCAAGTGCAGGAATCATTGTTTTAGTTATTGTCTTAGCACAGGCTGGAATTCCTGAGGCTGGATTAGCACTAATTTTTGCAGTAGACCGTCCACTTGATATGTGTAGAACAGTTGTAAACATTACAGGAGATGCAACAGTTTCAACCATAGTTTCAAAATTTCAAAAAAATCAAAGTTGAGTATTCGAATATCTGAATCTTGGAAAAAAGTTTTAGAAAAAGAATTTGAGTCTGATTATTTTAAGGACATAGTACAAAAAACAAAGGAAGAGTATTTAAAATTTATTTGTTATCCACCAGGTGCTAAAATTTTTAGGGCTTTTGATGAATGCTCATTTGAAAATCTTAAAGTGGTGATAATAGGACAAGATCCATACCATGGAGAAAAACAAGCAAATGGTTTATGCTTTTCAGTTAATAATGGGATTGAAAATCCACCTTCATTAAATAATATTTTCAAAGAACTANAAGAAAATTATAACATTACCAGACTTAATAGTGACTTAAGTGATTGGTCAAATCAAGGGGTTCTTCTACTAAACTCAATCCTTTCGGTAAGAAGAAAGTTTCCAGGATCTCATCGACATATTGGATGGGAAACTTTTACCGACAATGTAATTAAAATTATATCAAACGAAAAAAGTAATCTCATTTTCATGCTTTGGGGAAATTATGCAAAAAATAAAGAAAAATTTATTCATGACAATAACCATCTTATATTAAAAAGTGGACATCCTTCACCGCTAAGTGCTAATAAAGGCTACTGGTTTGGTAATAAACACTTTTTAAAATGCAATGATTTTTTAATTAAGCAAAATATGAGGCCAATAAAATGGGTATAATTTTGTAATTTTAAAGTATGATATTATCAACTTGTGAATTTATTGCAAATAAAAAAATAACTGAAAACCTTGGGATAGCAAGAGGTTCTACTGTCAGAGCTAGAAATGCTATGAGAGACTTAATGGCTGGCTTAAAAAGCGTTGTTGGAGGAGAAATTGAAGAATATACTAAACTGCAAGCTTATGCTAGGGAACAAGCAGTAGAACGTATGATTGAAGATGCCAAAAATTTAGGCGCTGACGCTGTTATAAATGTTAGAATGACGACATCNGTAGTTATGCAGGGTGCTTGTGAAATTTTAGCATACGGAACAGCAGTTAAAATTTCATAACAAAATGTGGTCAGCTATAATTTTAATTCCAATTCTAATAGGTGTTTGCGCATTTATCTATGTTTTATTTAACAGATTAGATAAATACGATAAAGAAAAATTTAATAAAAGAAATAATTAATATGNAACGATTCTTCTCATTTAGCGGTACAATTAGTGGATCAACATTCATTCTTAGAAGTTTATTTACAATAGTATTGTCTATACCATTTATGGTTATTGTNTTTTCAATGCTAGGTTCAATAGTCTTTAGCTACATGGATATTGACCTTGCTAGTGCAGAAGGAATGACTATGGCTGAGTCAAATGCTATTGGTGAGGATGCAGGTCTTAAAATTGCTGAGGAAATGATGGAAATTGGACCAATGGCGTGGTTTTCTCAAAAGATCTCCACATTCTGGATTATTGCTTCTATCATTTCATTAATTCCTGTTTTATGGTTTGGGTTGGCTACATATTATAAAAGAGTATCTGCACTTTTTTACTCGAACAGAGTAAAAGCTTTTATAGCATTTCTTGTAGCTGAAGCTACTCTTGATATAGTAGNACTAACGTCTGGAAACAATGCAGTCTACTGGATCTGTGCACTAATTGGTTTAGGAATATTTGGTTTCCTACTATTTAGTAATTCACCAATTGGTGAGCATGATGGTTAAAAAAATTAAATTTAACCCCCAATTCTTTTCACTGAATGTCCTTCTGACTCTAGTATTGATATGATTTTATCTCTCTTATCACCTTGAAAATAAATTTCATTATTTTTAATAGTTCCTCCTATACCTAGCTTATTTTTTATTGGTTTAGCAAGGCTTTTTAAATCTTCTTTATTTAAACCTGAGAAGCCTTTTAAAATTATTACTGGAGTACCTGCTCTGCCTTTAACAGAGAAATGTGCTTCCAAAGTTTGTTTTTTAATACTAGACTTTAGTTTGATTATGTTTTGAGATTTGTAGTCATCTGGCATTAGTGCCTTTAAATCCTTGAGTGAAGTTAATTTCTTCATTTACAATACACCTATATCTTTAAGTCTTTGAATTAAGAATTCATGTGCGGTAATATCATCATACTTTTTTGGATTTTGATCATCAACACAAGAATCTAATACATTTAGTTTCATAGTTCCAACTGGATGAAGAAAGAAAGGAATTGAATATCTTGACTTTTTCCATAATTCCTTTGGAGGATTAATAACCTTATGAATTGTAGATTTTAATTTGTTGTTGGTATATCTTGAAAGCATATCACCAACATTTATAACTATTTCATCCTTTTCAGCTATTGCGTCAATCCATTCACCATCGTTAGTTAAAACTTGTAATCCGCGTCCATGAGCACCCATTAAAAGAGTAATAAGGTTGATATCACCATGAGCGGCAGCTCGTTCAGCTCCAAGAGGTTTTGATNTAATAGGAGGGTAGTGGATAGGTCTTAAAATACTATTTCCCTTTTGAACGAATTTATCAAAATGATCTTCTTCNAGATCTAAAAANAAAGANATGGCTCTCAAAACATAAATGGCTGTTTTTTCTAATGATTGGTATACAGTTTTACCAATTTGATTAAACTCTGGAACCTCATCTACAATAAGGTTTTTTGGATATCCNAGCTTAGAATATTCAGAATCATCGAGATATTGACCAAAATGCCAAAATTCTTTTAAATCTCCGTGTTTCTTTCCTTTTGCATGTTCTTTACCAAATGAGGTGTACCCTCTCTGACCAGCAAAGCCATCAAGCTCATATTTACACTTTACTTCATCAGGAAGATCAAAAAATACTTTTATGTATTTGTATATATTTTCGATGTCTGAGTCTTTTAAGAAATGTCCTTTCAAGGCTACAAATCCGATATCTTGATAAGCTTTACCTAATTTATTTACAAATTCCTGCTTAAGCGATTGATCATCTGAAAGAAAATTATTTAAATCAACAGATGGGATATTGGGCATTATTATATATTTAGTTCAGTGTAGTTAAGATCAAATGCGTCTGCAACAGCCTTGTACACAATATCACCATCAACAATGTTTAGCCCTTTCCTTAATGGTTCATTTTCGTTACACGCTTTTTTCCATCCCTTATTAGCTAATTCAATAGCATAAGAAACAGTAGCATTAGTCAAAGCTTCAGTTGAGGTCATAGGAACAGCACCTGGCATATTTGCTACAGAATAATGTAAAACATCATCAATAATGTAGGTAGGGGAGTTGTGAGTAGTTGGTTTTGTAGTTTCGAAGCAGCCACCCTGATCGACTGCAACATCAACTAAGACAGTCCCTTTTTTCAAATCCCTTAGCATTGACCTAGTGATTAGGCTAGGTGCTTTAGCTCCAGCAATAAGAACTGCTCCGATAACAAGATGAGCATTTTGAATTTCCTTTTCAATATTATAATTGTTAGAAAACTTAGTTTTTACATTTTTAGGCAAAATATCTTCAAGCTCTCTAAGTCTTTCAAGATTTATATCTAAAATAGTGACATCAGCACCCAAACCAGCTAACATTTTAGCAGACTGAGTTCCAACGACACCTCCTCCTAAAACAACAGCTTTAGCTGGACTAACACCAGGAACTCCTCCTAATAAAATTCCACAACCTTTTTGATGTTTTTCAAGAAATTTAGCACCCTGTTGAGCTGCCATTCTTCCAGCTACTTCAGACATTGGAGTTAAGAGTGGGAGTGACCCGTCTGAATTTTCAACTGTTTCGTAAGCAATACAAACTGATTTACTGTCGATCATNGCTTTTGTTAGCTCTAATGATGAAGCAAAATGAAAATATGTATATATGATTTGACCTTCTTTTATTAATGAATACTCTTTTTTTAAAGGTTCTTTTACCTTAATTATCATTTCAGAAATATCATATACTTCTTCAATAGTTTNAANAATGCTTAGCACCAACATTTGAATAATCTTCATCTGNNTGTCCACTTCCTTGACCTGCNGAATTTTGAACATAAACATCATGNCCNTTTTGAATTAGAGTTTGAACACCAGAGGGAGTCATACCAACTCTGTGTTCACTTTCTTTAATTTCTTTNGGAATTCCTATAATCATGGGCTAAAAATAAAACTTATTTGAAAAGATTTGGGTTAATATTTGGAAAAATTTTAAGTGCATTTTGATAATAAACTTTTTTTAATATTTCATCAGGAAGATTCAATCCATATAACCTCCAGAGACCATGTCTTTTTCTATAATATTCAATATACTCATCATCTGTTTCTAGAACTTGAAAATATATGTAATATTCATCCATTTTATATATATCCTTTCCAAAAAGAATTCTATCTTGATAATCCTCAAAAAATCTTCTTGCAGTNCTNGGTTGTCTTCCAAGCTCATTAATTACAGCTCCAAATTCTACATACACATTAGTCAATTCAGANAGTTGTTTGGANAGTCTTCCTAAATCATTTCCATACCAACCAAAATGAGCATTTATAAATGTTGTTNTNGGATGTTTTTTAAATAANTGNTCCTGTTCATACATNACTTGNTCAAAAGTGGGGTATTTATCACTAGGTCTAAAACTTCTAGGCTTTTCTCTAGCATGCAACCATCGTTCATTGAATTTATCAACTGGATCAAAAAAAGCTTTCGGTTCACCTGAATGAATTAATACAGGGATGTTAAATTTCGCACAAGTTTCCCATATGTGAGATAATCTATCATCATCTACAGGAACGCGAATATTTCTGGAATCCCTTAAGGTCAATCCAAGATTTTTATAAATTTTTAGTCC